>Ga0302326_10001555_pt1 | contig 58043 bp, 42 predicted proteins | sample Palsa_T0_3_FD_202264 | JGI IMG/M metagenome (GOLD analysis project Ga0302326, IMG submission 202264) | Peat permafrost microbial communities from Stordalen Mire near Abisko, Sweden - Palsa_T0_3 | ecosystem: Environmental > Terrestrial > Soil > Palsa > Peat permafrost | place: Sweden: Abisko...
GCCCGAAAATTCCACCGACGCCGCTGGTATCGAGTGCCAGATCGCTGTCCGCGGTGACGCCCCATTCCGCCAGCAACTTCACCAGGTCCGGATTCTCGGCGCCTTCCCGCGGCCCTATGCGCAGGGGGGTGTCCAGCATGAGCAGGGCTCGTCCACCGCCCTCTACGTAGGCTTTGATAGCGTTCACTTCCGCCGGCGAATATGCCAGCGTCGCGCCGCCCGATACCAGCACGGTGCAATCCTTCGGTATCTCGACCTTGGCCTGCTGCACTTGCCCGATGGCCGGGGCGGCGCCCGGCGCCGTGGGCACGGCCGGTTGCGCCAGGTTCAGAGCGCGCGTCTTGTAGTTATTCCGTTCCAACGCTTCCTTCAGAATCGAGAAACCGTTTCCGCCCGAATCGTCGAGACCGTGCTCGCCGCTGCCGGTGAGGAAGCAGGCATTGCGCTCGCCGCCCTTCAGCGACCGGATCAGCGCGCCGGTGATTTCCTCCTCAGTGAGGCTCTTGGCCTGTTCTTTGTGCGCGCCGGCATCCACCACGATGGTGCCTTCCGTGCTGACCCCCGCGGCCCGCGCCAACTGGGGCTTCTTCACCGGATCGATGTATTCGACCCGCAGCTTGGGAGACATACTCGCGTATCGATCCAGCAGGTCGCGCGCTTGCGGAAACTGCGTGGTCTCGCCGAAGTACGTGACGCTTACATCCTTCTTTAAGCCTTTGACCGCCTTGACAGTCTGTTCAGAAAGGCTGAACTGTTTATTTGCCGTGGAATCGTAAGATTTGCTGTAGCGGTTGGCCAGGAAGTTAGCCGCTCCCAGTACGGCCAGGATCACTAAGATATAAACAGTGACATAGGCCGAGTACTGAGTTTGTCTTGCCTTGATCCAGTCTGTTTTCATTTATGCTCTCCAGCGCGACGATTCGAGAGATCGGGACGTGATAAACAGGCTGAAGAAGATCATCGAGAGGTAAAAGACTACGTCCTTCGAGTCGAGCACCCCTTTGCCGAACGATTCAAAGTGCGTCACGATAGACAGGTAATTGACCACTTGCCCATAGCCCGAGCTATCGTAAGCGGTGAACCAGCTCAGCAGCCAGAGCAGCAGGCACACAAAGAAAGTGACGCCGCCCGCGATGATCTGATTCTTCGTGGTGGTGGAGATAAACGCGCCGATCGCCAGCAGCGTTCCGCCCTGCAGGAGCAAACCCAGGTAACCCACCAGGATGGGCTTCCAATCCGGATTGCCGAACGCAAACAGCAAGGCGATGTTAACGGCCGACATGCCCAGCACGCATATATAGAGGAGCAGCGCGCCCAACCACTTGCCCAGGATGATCTCCCAATCCTGGATAGGCGAAGTCATGAGCAGCTCGATAGTGCCCGACTTCTTCTCTTCGGCGAAAAGCCGCATGGTGATCATCGGAATCAGGAACAGGGCCACCGTGCTGGCGAATCCCAACAGCGGCCGTATAACTTGCTCATTCACGTTCATGGGCATGTTGCGGCCCTGCATCTGGGACATGAAGCCGAAGCGCACGAAGTCGCGCGTGGCGGTGAAAAAGCCGAACCCGAAAATCAATGCGAAAAACGCCATCAGCAGATAGGCGATGGGCGAAGCGAAATAACTCTTCAATTCTTTACGGCAGATAATCCAAACGTTGGTCATGGTTATCCTTTCCTTATTTCGTTTCCGATTCCTGGACTTCTGGCTGATGGACGGCCTGCGTCTTGCTTTCGGCGGCGGTAAGTTGCAGGAAGATATCCTCCAGGCTGAGGCCGACCGCGCGCAATTCGTTCAGGTTCCAGCCGGCGGAGACCACCGCGCGCGCCAGATCCGCGCGAATATGGCGGCCCTGCAGGCTTTCCACTTCGAACGCCAGGCGCCCGTCGTGGCCTTCCCGCGCCAGCACGCGGCTGACTCCGCTCACTTGTTCCAGACGCTGTTGGACATCGCCCGAGGCGAGCGTCCCGTCGGCCGACTCGATCTCCAGCGCTACCGCCTCGGATCCGCGCAGCCGGTTGGTCAGGTTCGCCACGGAATCCACGGCCACCAGCTTGCCCTTGTTGATGATGACCACGCGCTCACACGAGTGTTCCACTTCCGAAAGGATGTGGGTGCTCAGGATGATGGTGTGCTCGCCCCCCAGTTGCTTGATCAATTCGCGGGTCTCGATGATCTGTTTGGGATCGAGCCCGGCGGTGGGCTCGTCGAGCACCAGCACGTCCGGATTATGAATAATCGCCTGGGCCAGTCCCACACGCTGGCGATAGCCTTTGGAGAGCTTGCCGATCAGCTTGTGACGGACGTCCCCGAGCGCGCACTTTTCCATGGCCTCGCTGGCCCGGCGCTCCACATCCGCGCCCCCGATGCCTTTCAGCCTGCCGACGAAGACCAGGTATTCGTCGACCTCCATCTCGGGGTATAGAGGGGGCGTTTCCGGCAGGTATCCGATGCGCTTTTTCACTTCGAGGGGATTCTCGAGAACGTCGAAGCCGGCCACGTTGCAGGTTCCCGCGGTGGGCGGGAGAAAGCAGGTCAGAACCCTCATCGTGGTGGTTTTGCCGGCGCCGTTAGGCCCCAGGAATCCCACGATTTGGCCCTTCTCGACTTCAAAGGAAATGTTGTCCACGGCGATAGTGCGTGCGTATCGCTTGGTCAATCCCTGTACTTTGATCATAGTTTGGTTCCAGACAAGACAAACACAATTGCCATTGAAAGACGCGCAGCAGCCAGATGGATGAGCGTGAACTCTCATCTTATGTATTCCGCAGTACCATTGTCAAACTGGCGCGCGGAGCGCGCCAACATCGGCAAACTGCGCCGATGTTTCGAGGGGGCGAGCGGGGCGCGGGGGTGAGGGGGCGATGGTTAAAGCTCGCCAGAATCCAGCACCAAAATCCGGCACCCGCTTTTCCTGCTGCTGCCGTGTTAAACTGCCATAAGAAATGCTTCCCGATCTGCAGTTGGCGATCCGGTTGCAGGAGCTTGACAATCGGGTGTCTGACTTAACCCGCGAGATCTCCTCGCTGCCCAAACACATCGCCGAAATCGCAAAAAAGCTGGAAATCCACGAACGCAAGCTGGAAGGCGACCGCGCGGCGTTGTCCGCGAACCAGAAGGACCGCAAGAAGATGGAGGGCGAGATCCAGGCCCAGGAACAGAAGATCTCCAAACTGCGCGGTCAGATGATCGAGGCCAAGACCAACGAGCAATACAGAGCTTTTCAGAACGAGATCGAATTCTGCGAGAAAGAGATTCGCAGCGCCGAAGATCGAATTCTGGAATTGATGGGCGAATCCGATCCGTTGGATAAGAATGTCAAAACCGCCGAGGCCGCGCTCAAACAGGAGAAGGCGCAGGTGGAGGCCGAAAAGCAGCAGGCCATGGCGCGCACCGCCGAGGATAAGAAAGCTCTCGATGAACTGAATCACGAGCGCAGCCAGATCGTGGCGCGCATGAATCCCGGTCTTTACCGGCAGTATGAGCACATTCGCAAGGCTCGCCGCGGGGTGGCCATAGCCGAGGCTGTCGACGGACGCTGCAACGCTTGTCACATGGCCATGCGCCCGCAATTTTCTCAGGAATTGAAGCGCGGCGATCAGGTGATGGCCTGCGAAAGCTGCACCCGCCTGCTCTACTATAATCCGCCGGCGGCGGTGGAAGATCTCGCCGGACAGTCCGCCCCAGCCGTACAGGGGTAGCCTATATCCGGTGAAATGCCTTCAGAATCTCGCGCGTGGAATAGCGCAGCGCGATGGGTCTTCCATGCGGGCAGCTCATCGGGCAATCGGTGGCGGCCAGCGCCCGCAGCAGCCATTCCATCTTGGCATGATCGAGCCGGGTGTTGATCTTGATGGCGGCCTGGCAGGCAATGGACGCCGCCATCGAGCGCCGTATGTCCTCGAGCGAGACGCCGCGTAATTCGGCTTCCGCGGTTTCCAGAATTTCGGTGAGGACTTTCTCCAGGTCGGTCGTGCCGATGGCGGCGGGAGCGGCGGTCACGGCGATGGTGCGGTTGCCGAACGGCTCCGTCTCGAACCCGATGGCATTCAACTCGTCAGCAATGCGGGCGTACTCGATCTGCTGTCCGGGAGTCAGTTGCACGATCAGCGGCATCAGCAAGCGCTGGGTTTCGACGTTGCCTGCGGTGCGCTGCTTGAGCACCCGCTCAAACAGGATGCGTTCGTGCGCCACGTGCTGATCGACGATCCACAGCCCGTCGCGACCGGCCGCGATGATGAAGCTTTCGTGGATTTGGCCGAGAGGGCGTAGATCCGAGAGCGCTCCCAGAGACGCGTCGGAAAGCGGTAAGGCATCGGAGGGAAACGCTGCGTGGGTTTCCGGAACGCGCGGCTTAGAGGCGGGCGCAGGCTCGGGGACAAGGGCGATGGCTGCGCCGCCGAAGTCCAGACGAGGCGCGGGCCCCGCGGGCGGGCGCAAGGCAAACGCCGGCAGTGGCCGGTCCGGCTCAGGCTCGGGCGCGGGAGCGGCGGATTCCGGCGGCGCCTCGTTCTCGATCATTTGGGAGAACTCAGAGTACGGCATGTGCGCGGCAGGCTGCTGCGCGCTGGCCGCCGGAGAGAAGGCGGGCGCGGGCCGCGTCTCGATCAGCCGCTCACGAATGGCGTCGCGCACGAAGTCGTGTACGAACGACTGGTGGCGGAAACGCACTTCGGTTTTGGACGGGTGTACGTTCACATCCACCTCGTCGCAGTCGCATTCGAGAAACAGCAGGGCGAATGGATAGGCCCCCGCCGGCATCAGGTTGTGGTAGGCAAATGAGATGGCGTGCAGCAGCAGCCGGTCGCGGATCAGGCGGCCGTTCACGAAAATAAAAATCGAATTGCGGTTGCCCTTCTGCACCTGCGGGCGCGAGACGAAGCCGGTAAGGCGAAAGATCTTGGTGGAGGGCTCTTCGGGCTCTTTGCGAAATTCCGCGATGGCCTCGGAAGGCGGCACGTAGGGCGGCGGCAGCGCCAGTTGCCGCTCCTGCGTGCCCAGTTCCACAAGCTCGTCCAGGGTCCGGCCGCCGAACACCTGAAACACGCGCTCGCGCAGCGTGGCGACGGGCGTCACTGCCAGCAGTTCACCAGCGCCAGCCGCCAGGCGGAAGGTCTTGTCCGGATGGGCCAAGCTATAGTGCGTCACCAGCGATGCGACGTGGGCCGACTCGGTCTGGTCGGACCGCAGAAACTTCTTGCGCGCGGGCACATTGAAGAACAGATCGCGCACCGTAACCGACGTGCCGGGAGCCAGCGCCACTTCGTCGCAGTGCAGTATTTTGCCGCCGGCGATCTCGATGCGCGTTCCGGTAGCTTCTTCGGCGGATCGTGTGTCGAGCAACAGGCGCGAGACCGAGGCGATGGACGGCAGGGCCTCGCCGCGAAAGCCAAGCGTGGCGATGGAAAGCAGGTCCTTGACGTCGCGCAGCTTGCTGGTGGCGTGCCGCTCGAAGGCCAGCAGCGCATCGTCGCGGAGCATGCCGCAGCCATCGTCCTCCACGCGGATGAGCCGCCGGCCGCCGCTCTCGATTTCCACGTTCAGGATTGTCGAGCCGGCGTCCAGCGCGTTTTCGAGCAACTCTTTGACCACGGAGGCCGGCCGCTCGACTACCTCTCCCGCCGCGATTTTGTTGGCTACCTGGTCGGGGAGGACGCGTATGCGGCCCATACGATTATGGAACCAATATATCAGTGCGTCGTGGGCGTGGGTTTGGGGCTGGGGATGGTGTGGGGGCTAAACCCCCGGGTTGAGTGGGGTTTGGAGCCCATTTGCCTGCCTTGGGATATCGACATTTTTGGGTTCCTTTCGTAATACTCTTCGCGAGCCGATCGCTGCCAGATGGTCCGAATTCCCGAAGATTGTGGAACGTGCCGGTAACGGTCCTTCAAACCTCGACTTTCAATCCCGATCAGTGCGGGGGACTGGTCCAGGTTTTGGAACAGCTTAGGCTTCCGGGCCAACGGGCTCCAGGACACTGAACGAGAAGGTCCTGTCGCGTTGAAGGAACCGCTCCCCAATGGGCATTTGGAGCGTGCGATTATCTAGTACATGGCGGGCGAGGTCACTTGCCACGACTTTCTCCGAATCGCTTTGCGCACGCTGCCTTGCTTTCTGGCGCTGCTTACTCTCCTTCGAGCAGACAATTACGAAGATCTTTTCCGGCAGGCTGCTGATCTCAGCGCGCGCGGCAAATATGACCAGGCAATCGACGACTACAAAGCAGCACTGCTCCTTCGTCCCGGCGCGGTCGAAGCACTCAACAACCTGGCGGTGATGTACTATGCGGCGCACCGCTATGCGGAGGCCTTCAGCACCGCCGGAGGAATCTGGAAAACCCATCCGGAAATGGCATCCGCGGCGCTGGTTACCGGGATGGCCGCAGTCCAGTGTAACCGGCCGCGGGATGCGCTCAAACCACTGGAGAGCCTGGTGGCGAAAGACCCGGGAAATCGTGATGCGATTCTTGCGCTCGCCAGCGCCCACATTGCGCTGAATCAACTGGGGGAGGCTGCGCGCCTATACGAGCGGCGAACTACCGATGCGGGCGATGATGCAGACGCCTGGTACGGTCTGGCAATCTGCTATGAACGGATGGCGGAAGAGGCCTCGCGCAAGCTCTCGCGAATGCCCGGCGGGACAGCCTACTCGAAGCGCCTGCTGGGCGATTTTCTTTTGAGCATGGGCGATGCCCGGTTGGCCCGCGAGGCCTTCGGAGAATCGTTGGTCTCTCCCGCCGCCGAAAACGCGGAGGCGGCCAGCCAATATGCCGACGCGCGGGATCTGGCCGGCAAGTCACGTCATGCTTTTGAGCGGTTCGTCACCCTGGCGCCCAACTCCTGGCAGGCTGACTTGTTCCGAGGCGATATCGAGCGCCAGCACGGCCGGCTTTCCGCGGCGTTGGAGCTATATCAGAAAGCCGCCGCGCAGCAGCCTGAAAATCCGGCTCCGCTGGTTGGCATGGGAACGGTGTATTGGGAGCTCGGCCAGTTCGATAATGCCGAGAAATGCTTGCGCGATACCCTGCGATTGAGCCCGCAATCGGAGCCGGCAGCCTTTGAACTGGCAAATATCGCGGTGCGGCGTCATCATTACCAGGAGGCGATCCCGCTGCTTGAGAAATACCTCTCTGGGCGGCCGGATGCGCTGGCCGCCCGCGCCGATCTAGGGCTCGCCTACTTCCACATGAAGCGGTTTCCTGAGGCGGTCAAGGAGCTGAGCAAAGCCCTGGATAGCGACGAGCAGGGCGACATTCATTACCAGCTTTCGATTGCCTTGCGCAAGCTGGGCCGTACCGGGGAAGCGGATGCGGCGCTGCAGAAATCCATAGCAATTCGCCGGGCAGCTCTCCAGCGTGAGCAACGCCTGCTGACGGATCACTGATCGGGGCGACGGCTTTTATGGCTTGGCATCTTTGTGCCGTAGCCGTTGGAAGTCGGCCAGCGCGGCTCGGGCGGATTTCTCATCGCCCGCTTCCTTATACGCGCGGAACAGCAGGAAGTGATAACTGCCATCGGGATCGGCAGCCAAGATTTTTTGCAGCTCCGCTATGGCTAGCTTCGGATGTTTTTCCGCCAGATAAATGCGCCCCAGAACCACGTGCGCCTGCATCAGGTCCGGGTTTCCGGCCAGGGCAATCCCTGCATGCTGCTTAGCCGCGGCGCCCTGTCCATCATGCTCCAAAATATCGGCCAGCATGGCGTTGGCCTCGGGATCCTGGGGCGATGAGGCCAGTACACGCTTCAGCAAGGGCAACGAATCCTGGAACTGTCCTTGTCTCCAGTACGCCGTCGCCAACCCCAGGTAGGCAGCGTCCAAGTTCGAATCCTGCTTGATGGCAGCCTCAAATTCCGGGATGGCGTCCACCAGCCGACCAGCTTCGGAGAACGATTCTGCGAGAATCAGGTGCGGCCGGGCGGACGTCGGGTCGAGCTCAATGGCCCGCTTGAGGGCCTCGAGCGCGCGGTCGAGCAAATCCTTCGCTGCCTTTTGCAACGCCTGCTGGTCCACGGATGGCCCGCCGCGCGCGGCCTTGTTCAATCGTTGCTCGGCTAACGAGCGGTCGGTAATGCCCACTCCATACCAGGCCTCGGCGAGCCGCGGATCGAGCTGAGTAGCTTTGAAGTAACTTTCGTTGGCGAGGCCGTAATCCCGCAACGCGACGTAAGTTTTGCCCAACCCTAGCAGCGGCGCCGGGCTTCGCGGGTCCAACTGCTGCGCCTTCTTCAGCAAGGGCAGCGCCTCTTTCGGTGCTCCCAGGTCCACTTCGGTCAACCCGGCGAAAAGGTTGGCGCTGGCGAGAGTCGGTTTTTGGCGCAAGGCGATCCGGAACTGGTCCATGGCTTCCTGGTTGCTGCCTGCCAGGTGCAACATCATGCCAAGATTACTCCGCACTTCGGGGCTGTCGGTGCCGTCCGCAATCAACTGCCGGTAGAGTTGCGCCGCCTTCTGATAATCGCCGGCCGACTGGGCGGCGCGGATCTGCCCGGCAAGATTATCCGCGAAGGCGTGCGCAAAGCTTACGGAAAGAGCCAGCATTGGAATTGCAAACAGCTTGCGTATTTGTCTCGGTATGTGCAATTTCGCCCTCTGCGCAAATTTCGACCACTGGACGCGAGCGCCTTCTCAGAATATAATAAAACGCCGTGGGCAGAATACCGACTAAAGCGTAGTATTAACACTTGCTTTACGGTGAAAACAGGAGTCTGGAATGAGAATCTTTGTCGCTTCTCTTTGCGCGTTTCTCTTGAGCGTTCCCGCGTGGGGACAAACGCAAGCCGTCAACGCCCAGCTTTCCGGGACGATCACCGATCCGAATAAGGCGCCGGTGCCCGGAGCCCAGGTCACTCTGGCAAATTCGGAAACCGGATTCCGGCGCCAGTTTACAACAGGAGAGACGGGCCAATACACTTTCGCCCTGATCCCTCCAGGTCATTACGAGCTGACCGTCGAAAAGCAGGGCTTCTCCGTCTCCCATGTTCCGGGCGTGGTCCTCGAGGTAGGCCAAGTGTCGAATCTGGACACTCAGCTGCAGCTCGGCACGGTGTCCCAAACCGTGGAGGTGGAGGCCAGCGCTCCGGTTCTGGTTACCGGCAGCGCCGATATTGGCTCTGAAGTGAGCGGCAAGCAGGCCGTCGAACTTCCCTTGAACATACGAAATGTGTTCGGGCTGGTGGAGCTCGATTCGAGCGTGAATAACAGCCAGCAGTTTCAGGCTTTGAATCCTCCGGGCTCGCAGGGCAACGTGGATCAGGATATTTCCTTCTTTAACTTCGGAGGAGGCCGCATGGGCTCGACAGTCTTCCTCTTCGACGGCCACTGGGATGGCGCCGGCGATTGGGACGGCATCATTTACGTGCCCTCGGTCGATGAATTGCAGGAATTCAAGATTCAGACCAACACCTACTCGCCGCAATATGGCTGGGGCATGGGCAACGTCGTCAACGCCATCGAGAAATCAGGCACGCACGATTTCCACGGCAGCGCGTTCGAGTTTCTGCGCAACGACGACTTCGATGCCAACAACTACTTCAACAACCTGGAAGGCCTGGCCCGGCCGGGATTTCATCGCGACCAGTTCGGCTTTACCGCGGGCGGACCGCTATATCTGCCCGGCATTTACCGCCAGCGCGACAAAACATTTATTTTCGGCACGTACGAGGGACTGCGCCAGCAAACCCCCACTACCCTTCTGACCACTGTCCCAACGGCCCTGCAGCGGCAGGGCAATTTCTCCCAAACCTTCAACGAGAACGGCAGCCTGGCGGTGATCTACAATCCCTTCACCACCCAGTTTGCCAACGGCCAATACTCGCGCCAACCATTTACCGGGAATATCATTCCGGCCAGTATGCTGGATTCCGTGGCTCTTAAGCTGATGGCCTATTATCCGAATCCGAATCTGCCGGGCAACGCTGTCACCGGCGCCAACAACTACGCCGGAACCGCGGGGCTTCCGACTGATAGCGACCAATACACTGTCAGGGTGGATCAGAATATCAGCGACAAGCAGCACTTTTTTGCACGCTGGTCGCAGAAGCGCCAGTTCAAGCAACTGAGTGGCGACTTCTTTGGCGCGAGCGATCTCGGTGGTAACGGCACGCTGGCTCCTGATAATCGATGGGACGCCGGCTTAGGATTTACCGACGCGTTTTCGCCCACCTTTGTGATGGTGGCCAACTTCGGTTGGGGACGCTGGGCGGAAGGCCGCAAGCCTGAGGGTGTGCCGTTTGATCCCTCCACCCTCGGTCTGCCGGCCGCGCTCGACTCCTTTGGCGGACCTGGCGCGTTTCCCGCCGTCAGCATCACCGGTGAAAACAGCCTGGGCTCGGGCGGATTGAACGCCACGCCGCGCGAGGCGCGTACGCTCTCCACCGACTTCACCAAGGTCCACGGCACACACACGTTTTCCATGGGCTTCATGGGAATCGATTTCATTCTGAATACTTTCAACTCATCGCAGGCTTCCTTTAACTTTTCACCGGACTTCACGCAGGGACCGAACCCCACGGCGGCGAACGCTTTCACCGGCTACGGTTTCGCATCGTTCCTGCTGGGCACGGGTGACAGCGGCGGTATCACGCTGAGCGCGGATGCGGCCTTCAGCAAGAAATTCTTCGGCTGGTATGTCAACGACGATTGGAAAGTCACCCGCAACCTGACGCTGAACCTGGGTTTGCGTTACGATTTCCAAACGGCCCCCACCGACCGCTTCAACCGGCTGTCATACTTTGACCCGCAAGCGACCAATCCCATCAGCACCCAGGTGGGCATGACCCTGCCCGGCGCGCTCGTATACACCAATAGTGGCAATCGCGGAGTCTACGATCCGCAATACACCAACCTAGGCCCGCGCGTCGGGTTGAGCTATTCGCCGGCGAAGAAGCTCGTATTCCGGGCGGGTTTCGGCCTGTTTTACACGCCCGCCATGGAGTTCGGAGATTACCAGGGATTGACTCTGAACGGATTCTCCCAAACCACGCCGTATGTGGGTACGATCGACGGGGTGACACCGCAGAACCTGCTGAGCAATCCGTTTCCGACGGGCCTGCTGCAGCCGGCCGGTAAAGCGGATGGCGGTGCGACCAATGACGGCCAAACCGTCGATGCCGTCATCCGCAACCGGCCAACACCTTACGTGGAGATGTGGTCCGCGAATCTTCAGTATGAGATCGCCCCGAACACTGTTCTGCAAGCCGGTTACGCTGGGAATCATGGCCTGAAACTGTTATTCGGAACTACCTCCGAGCTGAATGCGCTGCCGCCGCAAGACCTGGCGATGGGCAATGCGCTGCTCGCCCCGGTTGCGAATCCGTTCTATGGCATCATCACTTCCGGAGCGCTTTCCGGCCCGACGGTTCCTTACGGCCAACTCCTGCGCCCGTACCCGGAATATACGGGCGTAGAAAACGTGCAGGCGACCGCCGCTTCCAGTTCCTACAACGCCCTTACCCTCTCCGCCAACCGGCGCTTCAACAACGGCCTCCAGTTCCTTGTGACATTCACCTGGTCGAAGTATCTGGACGACAGTGAAGGCCCCGAGGGATGGACCCAAGGCCAGGCGCAATCCGTCCAAAACTGGTACGACACGGCGCTCGAAAAATCCCTGATGATCGACGACATTCCACGAAGCTTCGTCGCCAGTTACATCTACGAGCTTCCGGTGGGCAAGGGTAAGCCTCTCCAGCCGGAGAGTAAGTTCGTCAATGCGGTGGTTGGCGGCTGGCAGGTGGCCGGTATCACGACTCTGAAAGACGGCTTCCCGCTAGCCTTCGGGAATGCGACCAACAACACCAACTCGTTTGGCGGCGGCCAGCGCCCTAACCTCATTGGCAATCCTGGACTATCGAATCCGACCATCTATGAGGAGTTCAATACAGCTGCGTTCGCGCAGCCGGCGGCGTTTACCTTCGGTGATGTCCCTCGCACGACCGGCTACATAAGATCCCAGGGCACCGACAACTTCGATGCCAGCCTGCAGAAATATTGGCGACTATGGAATGAGTCGGCCAGGCTGCAATTCCGCGGGGAGGTCTTCAACCTATTCAACCGGGCGCAGTTCTTCGCGCCAAATACGACCTTCGGCACGTCCAGCTTCGGCGTCGTGCCGGGAGCGTTGCCGGCACGTTCGATTCAGCTGGGGATGAAGCTCTATTGGTGACCGGCCCGCTGCATCCGAACCATGCGGAACATAATGCTTTGCGGATTCCACGCCAGATATCGATCGATGGTGGCGAGGACATCCGGCATTTGACCCTGGGCCTGATATAGCTTGGCGAGCTCGATCCAGGACTGTTTCGAGGACGGGTCGATCTCCGTAGCGCGCTGATATTGCCGTTCCGCCGCGTCCAGTTCCCCCGACTGGCGCAGCACCATCGCCAACACGTTGGCCGCCAGACCGCTGTCCGGGGCGCTTTCGACCGCGCGGCGAGCCAGGGCCAGGGCGCGTTCCATGTTCCCCTTTTCCATGGCGTCCCCGGCCAGCGCGGTCAGCAGCTTGGCGTCTTTTTCCTCGGGAGTTAGCGGCACCCGGTTGAGCAGCCGTAACCCGCTCTCGCGCAGCGCGGTCGACTGATATTTATCGCCGACAATGATTTCGGCGAGTGCCAGATCGCGATCTCGAAACTGCGCCGGCGGCTCTCGCCAGGGGATCAGTTCGTCCGGCGCGGCATTGCCGGCCTTACTGAGCGGGAGGGGCCTTCGCGGAAGACTATGGTCCGTGCTCGCCGCATGTGGGATATCGTCCGGTGTCAGCCGCGGCATGTGACAGCTCACGCACTCTGGGGGTGCACCCGGGTGGGCCGCCTTGGATAGAGTAGAGTGGCAGGACACGCAGGCTTGGCGTACCTCGGCGGGGTCCGTCTTCTGCTTGTGCGGATTGTGACACGTGGCGCACCACAGCCGATCGGCGCTCGTGGTCTGGCATTTGCTGCGCGCCAGTTGTTCCGATTGACTCACGGCGTGGGCGCGCCCACCGTGCTGCGAGCCCAGATAGGTCGCGACGACTTGCTCGAAGGGCTCGCCCGGACGAAAGTCCAGCCAGCTCTTGCCGGGATTGAGCACGCGCGTTTCTCCCTCCAGGTGACACTGTTCGCAGATGCTGTTGCGCCCGGCCGGCGCCAGCTTCGTGGGATTTACTATGTTCCCGGCGGAGGGATGGCGCGCGTGATCGTCACCCGGTCCATGGCAGCGGTCGCAGCTAATCGCGGCCAGTTGACGTCCCGAAAAGCGGTGGCCTTCAGCGCCAGTGAACTCCGGCCGGTCCGCGTGACAGAACAGACATCTCGCATCCACGCGCCGGTCAAAATCCAAGTCCCGCAGGCCCACATATCCGGGCGATAGATCCCATCCATGCGAGCGGTACCAGGATGCCGGCGACTCAAACAAGTAACTGCCGATCTGGACGATGTAGCTGTAGCCTACACGGCCCGCCCCGATTTGGTAAGCAATGGGATATTCGGCCGTCAAGCGCCGGACCAGCAGGTGAATCATCTGCCGGTCACGCTGCTCGACGGTGATGACGCTGCCGCTCAACTCGTGCGTGATCAGCCCTCCAGGCTGCGGGACGGGTGGACCTATCGAGTTGCCCATGGGAGACTGGCGAAAGGACTCGCTCTCAGCGCGATGACAGCGGGCGCACGGTGGGACTTCCTGGGACCTGAGCGCACACGAAAGGCAGAGGGCTATTAGGATAGCCCGGCTCAGGCCAGCCAACGGGCTACTCAATTGCGGTTCTCCACGCCGGACGCCTTTTGAACAATTCTAGCTGAAATAGCGATAACCCGCCGCGACTATCTTTCCCTATGACGAAAGTTTTGATTTTCGCGATTGGCCGTAAACGAGGTTATGCGAGATCGGTCCTGATATGTCCCAATCGCAGAAACTGGCACGTGGCGCGCAACGCGCGGATTTCAATGCGCTAGCTGTTCCCAGTAATTTGAATTATTGGAACGGCGTAGTCGACCGGTAAGGTCTGACCAGCGCGAGTCAGACGCGACCCAAGGCGAAGGTCGGCCGCCGCACCCCGGTGATAGACCGCAAACATCAATAGGCGCCGACACAAAGGCTTCGGGACGGTATTAGTTCCGCGACGCCGAGATCAACGGTGCCGGAGGCCAACGGCGAAATTCCAGCCCGGTAATTTCACCAATGCGCCCGCGATCCCTCAAGATCGGGATGGCAACCGGCCACACTTGGCCGCCAAACCTGCAATGGTAAAATTAGACTTTCCGGAGGATCAATGGCAGTAAAGCCCCGCCGCGCGGCGGCAGTGGTGGACGTGGCAGGCGTGAAGGTGGGCGGCAATCATCCGATTGTAGTCCAGTCGATGACCAACACCGACACGGCGGATGTGGCCGGCACCGTGAACCAGGTAATGGCGCTGGCGCGCGCCGGCTCCGAGCTGGTCCGCGTGACCGTGAATACCGAGCAGGCCGCCGCGGCGGTTCCGAAGATTGTCGACTGCCTGCGCCAATTCGGTGTGCCCGTGCCCATCATTGGCGACTTCCACTACAACGGACACCTGCTGCTGAAGAAGTATCCGGAGTGCGCGCGGGCGCTCTCCAAATACCGTATCAATCCAGGCAACGTCAACATCGGCAAGAAGCACGACGACAATTTCCGCACCATGATCGAGGCGGCCATCGAATATGAGCGCCCGGTGCGCATCGGCGTGAATTGGGGCTCGCTCGACCAGGCCCTGCTCACCCGCATGATGGACGAAAACTCGCGCCTGGCCGAGCCGAAGGACGCGCGCGAAGTCACCCTGGAGGCCATCGTCGAGAGTGCCATCCAGTCCGGGGCCGCCGCGGAACGGCACGGGTTGCCGCACGACCGCATAATTCTCAGCGCCAAGGTCAGCGGCGTGCAGGATCTGGTGGATGTCTATCGCGCGCTGGCGGCCCGCTGCGATTACCCGCTGCACCTCGGCTTGACGGAAGCCGGCCTGGGCTCCAAGGGCATCGTCGCTACCACCGCGGGGCTCGCCATCCTGTTGCAGGAGGGCATCGGCGATACTATACGGACCTCGCTGACGCCGCTGCCCAATGGCGACCGCACCGAAGAGGTGGTCGTTTCGCAACAGATCCTGCAGTCGCTCGGCATTCGCAGTTTCACGCCGCAAGTCACCGCCTGCCCCGGATGCGGCCGCACCACCAGCACCTTCTTTCAGGAGATGGCGGACCAGATCCAGACCTACCTGCGCGACCAGATGCCGGTCTGGAAGGCCATGCATCCGGGCGTCGAGAGCATGAGGGTAGCGGTGATGGGCTGCGTGGTGAACGGCCCGGGCGAATCCAAGCACGCTAATCTGGGCATCTCGCTGCCAGGCACTTTCGAAGAACCCAAGGCGCCGGTTTTTGTGGACGGCCGCCTGATGACCACGCTTAAGGGCGACCACATTGTAGCCGAGTTCATCGGCATGCTCGACGACTACGTGGCCGCGCATTATAGCGGGTGAGAGCCCCATGTCCAAACTTTTCACGCTCCGGGAAGCCGAGCAACTGATTCCGCAAATCCGCGACTGGATGCGTGAAGCGGTTTCCCTGAAATCGCGCTACGACGAGGCGGAGCGCGCCGTGCGGGCCCTGGCCGAGCGGATTATGGTCATGGGTGGAATCATTGTGGATAGCAAGCGCGCGGCCGAAGACAAAGCCCGCCGCGAGAATACCGGCCAGCACCTCAAATCCACCCTCGAGAACATCCAGGAGAGCGGATGCCTGGTAAAGGATCTCGACAAGGGCCTGGTGGACTTCCCCACGCTCTTCCGCGGGCAGGAGGTTTACTTGTGCTGGCGGCTGGGTGAGACTGCCATCCAGTTCTGGCACGGAGTTGATGAGGGCTTCGCGGGACGCAAAGCCATCGATCAGGACTTCCTCGATCACCACGAAGGCGACAAGAGCAACTGAAGCGCGTGCGCGAAGCGGTCAGTCGCGTCCCACAACCGGACAGCGCGCCCAGCTGCGGCAGCCGTAAGCCCATTGCTGTAGGCGGCGGCGGTTGGCAACGCAACTGCCTGCATTCGCAGGATGGACCTGAAATTCGCCTTTCGCTCCCTGCGCAAGAACCTGGGCTTCACTCTCCTCGCCGTTCTGGTGATGGCGCTGGGAATCGGCGCCAATACCGCGGTATTCAGTGTGGTGAATGCGGTGCTGCTGAAGCCGCTCGCCTATCGCGATCCCGACCGTATCGTCATCCTCGCGTCCCTCTGGAAGAAGAGCGGCGGGCACGGTCCGGTTTCCGCTCCGGATTTCCACGATTGGCACGACCAAAACACGGCGTTCGCGGCCATGGCGTATTACGAGAACGATTCCACGGCCGTGATGGCGGGGCGTGCGGCCGAGTATGCGCACGTGGCCGTGGCGACGCCGGAGTTCTTCGAGGTCTTTGCCGTACAACCGGTAGTGGGCCGCCTGTTTAGCCCCGAGGAGCAGAAGCCCGGCAGCGCGGGTGCGGTGGTGATCAGCTATTCATACTGGCAGAGTCACTTCGGCGGGAACCCCGGCGTGCCCGGGCAGACGCTGCGTATGTTCGATAAGACTCTCAGCATCGCCGGAGTGCTGCCCCCGGGTTTTCATTTCCCTGACCAGACGGATATTTGGTTTCCGGCCAATACGATTTTCTCTGAGACGGAATCGCGCTCCGCGCATAACTATCGTGTGGCCGCGCGGCTGAAACCGGGCGCCAGTCTGGAGCAGGCTCAAGCCCAGATGGCGGCGATCGGCGCGCGTCTCGAGCAACAGTATCCCGACAGCAACACCGGCAAGTCGGTGGCCGTGTCCCGCATGCGCGACGATATGGTCGGCAATGTCCGCTTGACGCTCTACCTGTTGCTGGGGGCGGTGGCGCTGGTGCTGTTGATCGCCTGCGCCAACGTGGCGAATCTGCTGCTGGCGAAGGCCACCGCGCGCACCCGAGAGATCGCCATTCGTTCCGCGGTAGGCGCCAGCCGCGGCCGCATCGTGCGCCAGTTGATCACCGAAAGCCTGGTGCTGGCTATGGTGGCTGGCGCGGCCGGGCTGCTCTTTGCCAAGTGGGGCTCGGACGCCCTGGTGGCGCTCGCGCCAGGCAATGTTCCGCGTCTCGCCGAAACCGGCATCGATGGGTGGGTGCTGGCATTCACGCTAGGCATCTCGCTGGCGGCCAGCCTGTTGTTCGGGCTTGCCCCGGCGCTGCAGGTCTCGCGTGTCGATTTAAGCGAAGCGCTGAAGCAGGGTGCGTCGCGCGCGGTGGCGGGCGGCCAGGCGGGGCGTATGCGCGGGTCGCTGGTGGTTGCCGAGGTGGCGCTCTCGGTGGTGCTGCTCTCCGGCGCCGGTCTACTCATTCGCAGCTTCTTCGCGCTCGAAAACGTGGCGCTGGGCTTTCGGCCCGAACACGTCCTGGTGATGGAATCCAGCGTGCCGGCCGGCGACCTCGCCAGCGCACGGCGTGCCACCCGCTTCTATAAGGATCTGTTGGCGGATCTTGCGACGCTCCCCGGCGTTTCCGCTACCGGCGCAACACGCACGCTGCCAGGGAGCGTCGCGTCGAACGGCGGCTACTGGATCGATCACCTCCCCAGCGAGTTGAACATTGGAGCGCCCGATGCCATATATTCCGTGGTCACGCCCGGCGCCTTCGCCGCGCTCGGCGTCCCACTGAAGCGTGGCCGCGACTTCAACGATGCGGACGGCTATGAAGCGCCCTTCACGGCCGTCATCAGCGAAGCGCTGTCCCGCAAGGCATTCCCGGGCCAGGACCCCCTCGGACACATGATTTACTGCGGCATGGATTCGATGAAGCCCATGAAGATCGTAGGGGTAGTGGGCGACATACGGCATGGACCGGCGCAGGACCCCTCGCCCGAGATCTACATGCCTTACGAACAGCATCCGCAAACCGCCACCGCGCTCAATCTCGTGCTGCGCGCGTCGACCGATGCCGGCGCTCTTTCGGCGCCTATCCAGCGGAAGGTGCGCGAGCGCTCCGCCGAGGTTCCCGTGAAGTTCAGCAGTCTCGAAGAGCGGCTCTCGGAAAACACGGCAGCGCCGCGCTTCCGCGCTCTGCTGCTCGGGATCTTCGCGGTGATCGCGGTATGCCTCGCGATGGCCGGCGTTTACGGCGTGATGGCGTACGCGGTGAGCCAGCGTGCGAGCGAGATCGGCCTGCGCATGGCGCTCGGCGCGAGCCCGGGCGGCGTGCTGCGGCTGATCCTCCGGCAGGGCATGGCGCTGACGGGCGCGGGATTGGCGGTCGGGTTAATAGCCTCCCTTGCCTTAACTCGACTGGTTGCCAGCATGCTGTTTGCGGTGAAGCCCGGCGATCCGGCGACCTATGCGGGGGTGGCGGTTCTGCTTGGCCTGATTTCGCTGGCGGCCTGCTACATTCCGGCGCGGCGGGCAACGCGGGTCGATCCCGTGAGCGCGCTACGGCAAGAGTAGATGCTGGGTGATGGGTGCTGGCGTAGTCATCGCAGACGGGTGAAGAGTTTGCCATAACCCATCACCTATAACCCAACACCTGCCCGCCTTCGGCGATATAATATCTCCGGCCTATGCTTTCCCAGCAGCCGAAAGCCGCTCTTGCCGGTCTCGTTGCTTTGGCAGCGTTCACCCTGTGGATTACATGGCGGGCCAAGCTGATCGAGATCACGATGCAAGGGCGCGGAGCAGAGACGCATCTGGTGAACAAGCCGGCGCCGGATTTTTCGCTGGCAGCGCTCGATGGACATGCCGTGTCGCCGGCTGATTTCCGCGGCAAACAGAAGCTGGTTATAACCTTTTGGGCGAGCTGGTGCGGTCCGTGCAAGTTGGAACTGCCCGCGCTGCGTACGTTTTATCAGCAGAATCGCCAGGTGGCCGGTAACCAGTTCGAGATTCTGGCGATCAGTATAGATGCTGAGCGGTCTGAGGCGGAGTCCTACGCCAATACTGAAAAGCTGCCGTTCCCGATCCTGCTGGACCCTCTTCACCGGGCTGCGGATGCATATACGGTGGACAGTATCCCGACCTTATTTGTCATCGACAAGAGCGGCAAAGTCGTGTACGGCCACGTCGGTTTCGACATGATCGTGCAAGAGACGCTAAAGCGACAGCTGGAAGTCGGCAACAGCGTCACAGTCCGAGGAGCCCTGCATTGACCGGACCGGCCATTGAGTTCCGCAATGTTTCGAAGAGCTTTCGAACCATCCCGGCGCTATCGGGTGTCTCCTTCGAGGTGGCACATGGAGAAGTATGCGCTTTCCTCGGCCCGAACGGCGCCGGGAAAACGACGAGCATGAATGTTCTGATGGGATTTCTGTACGCCGATTCGGGCGAAGTTCTGGTACTAGGACACCTGCCCGGTGATGTGCGGGCAAAACGGCAGATCGGGTTCCTTCCCGAGAACTTCGCGTTTTACAAACATCTGAATGCCCCAGAGTTGTTGCGCTTTCATGTGCAACTGGCGGGCTTGGGGGTGCAGGGCGATGTTCTGATTCCCGAGCTCCTCAGGAAGGTGAAGCTGAACGGGTATGAGGACCTGAAGATCGGAAAGTATTCGCGCGGCATGGTGCAGCGACTCGGCATTGCGCAGGCGCTTCTGAGCGATCCGCAGTTACTGATCCTCGACGAACCGACATCGGGACTTGATCCGGCCGGTCGCAAGGAGGTTCGCGATCTGATTATGTCGTTGAAGGCCGCCGGAAAGACCATCTTCCTCAGCTCGCATCTGTTGGCGGAGGTGGAGCAGACGTGCGATCGCGTGATCATCATCGATCGCGGGCAGGTGGTGCGCGCGGGACGGCTGGATGAGCTACTGGGGCGCGACGATCGTGTTGAGATCGTGGTCGATCATCTGCCCACAACGATGGAGCAGTTGCTGACCGATCGGGGCGTCTTCGTTGCGCGCGATATGCAAGTTGTGCGGCTGACCGTGGGGGCAGCGTCGAAACGCGACGTCGCGGAGATGCTGTGGGAGGCGGGGTGCGACGTGATCAGCCTCAACCGTGTGCGTAGCACGCTCGAGGATCTGTTCCTGAAACTGGTGGGCGATGGAAGTCAGCCATGAATATTCGCGTGATTGCCCTAAACACCTTCGGCGGGTTTCTGCGGGATCGGCTGATCATTCTATTCTGCGCGCTGTTTGTGTGCGTGATTCTGCTCATGATGACCCCGCTGCTCGCCGCAAGAACCCTGAGCGCCGCCAATAACACACAGCAGGTGCAAGCCATGGTTCTGGGCCTTATGAGCGGGATCATGGCTCTGGCCAGCGGCTTCGGGAGTCTGCTGGCCGCATGGGCGGCAACCGATACGATTGCCAGTGAGATGCGATCCGGGACCATCCTCGCCGTGATGGCCAGGCCCGTCCGCAGGTGGGAATTCCTACTGGGCAAATATTTAGGAGTGCAGCTCTTGATGGTAGTCTACATCGCGGCGATGCTGCTGCTCAGCTACTTACTCGCGCAGCTGGGCGGCGAGCGCATTCACTCATCCTGGTGGCTGCTCCTCCTGTATCCGTTGGTGCGGTACGCAGTGTACAGCGCCATTGCCATGCTGTTAGTTACTGTGCTGCACTCGATTGTGACCATCGCAATCGTGCTGGTAATCTCAGTGCTCGCCAACGTTGTCGCGCCTTCCGCCGGACACTCGATGATCCCTGAAGTGATCCGGACTCCGCTCTACGTCCTGCTGCCCTCGACGAATCTGTTGTCGGAGACACGTTTACTGTCGCTCACACAGGCGCCGCTGAACCCGAGTTCGTGGCTCAGTCACCTGACTGCGCTCGCGTACGGTCTGGATTATGCATTGGTCTGCTTTCTGCTCGCCGTCTGGGTGTTTCATTATCGCGGTCTGACCCGCGATTAGTGTAGGCACAAGGCCCGGAGCGGTCAAGCACAACTATGGTTCTATGCAAAAATTGCGCGGCGTCGTGGATGGGGCGATGTGGGCGTCCTTTTGTTTCAGTGTTTGTGGAGATTGGCAAGCGACATGCACCTGTCATCCGGGCAGGAGGTAACTGCAATGCGGACATTTAATCGATGCATGCTGGTTGCGGGGATGGCGGGCGCCATGGCATGGGCGCCTTCCGCGGTCGCGCAACAACGGGACCCTGATCAAGGCAACGTGCAGGAGGCTATTCGCTTCGAAAAGGCGAAGCAGGCGGCTGCCGACCGGCAAGAGCGGATAGAGGAGGCGAGTGCGGCTCACCAACATCGCCAAAAGGCGTCGACGTTGAGACACGGCGACGCGGAGCGGCGGCACGGAACGGCGGACAGGACCGCGCCTGAGAAAGACGCTCCGCGCTAATCGAGTAGCTTGAATTACCTGCTTCGGATGCCTGGCGCCGATCGGACTTGCGCCTGCGCCGATTCCCGCTCTAAGAAAGTCGCGGAGCCACTAGTGCGTCCTGAATCCTCGGACGGTTCCGCGCTCCTCGCGCATAAAGTCAGCTCGTTCACGCTCACGGATCGCTCACCCGGCGGTTCATCTCACGTTCATGCGGCGCTCATTATAATCTGGGATTGTGCGTCTAGTCACTATTCTTATCTGGTTTGGAGTGTGTCTGCCCGCGTCCCCTTCCCCTGCCAGCCTCACGTTGAGCTTGGAGGATGCGCTGGCGCGTGCCCGGAGCGTCGCCTTGCAGTACCAGTCAGCGGCCATCGCGGCGGAGGTGGCGCACGAGGACCGGGTACAGGCGAAGGCGGCTCTGCTGCCTTCGGTGACCTGGTTTCACCAATACATCTACACGCAGGGAAACGGCACTCCGTCGGGTATCTTTATTGCCAACAACGGCGTACACGAGTACGGCAACCAGGGGATCGTGCACGGGGACGTTTACGCGCCTGGGAAGCGCGCGGATTATCAGAGAGCCATCGCGGCGGAAGCGGCGGCGCGAGCCCGGGCAGAAATCGCGGGGCGGGGCCTCGCAGCCACCGTGGCGCAGAGTTACTACGGGTTGCTCGCCGCGCAGAAGCGCTTCGCGAATGCGGAGCAGAGCCTGGCGGAGGCGCGACGGTTCGTGGAGATAACGCGAAAGCTGGAGGCCGGCGGCGAGGCGGCGCATTCCGATGCGGTGAAGGCGGAGATCCAGATGGAGCAAAGGCAGCGTGAGGCACAGGATGCGCAGGCGGGAATCGAGCGCAGCCGGATCGGGTTCGGGGTGCTGCTATTCACCGATTACACGCAGGAATTTTCGGTGGAGGACGATTTGATGAACGCTCCGCCGCTGCCGCCGCGGACGCAAGCGGAGGAGATGGCCGGGCGCAACAATCCGGACATACGGGCGGCGCAGGCCACAGTGCGGCAAGAGCAGTTCGAGGTGGCAGCGGCACGGGCCGGTTATCTGCCGACGCTATCCTTCGATTATTTTTTCGGGATCGACGCCAATCAGTACGCCATATATAACCGGGACCACCAGACGAATGTGGGATCAGTAGCACAGGGCACCTTGACGATTCCGGTGTGGAATTGGGGAGCGGCGCGCAGCCGTGTGCGGCAGGGGCAACTACGCCTCGAGCAGGCCCGCCTGGAGCTGAGCCTGGCGCAGCGGCAACTGCTGGCAAACCTGAATTCGTTCTATATAGAAGCGCAGGTGGCGAGCGCGCAGATCGATTCGCTGCGGCGATCGCTGGATCTTTCGACGGAGAGTTTGCGGCTAACGCTGCTGCGTTATGAGGCCGGGGAGGTGACGGTGCTGGAAGTGGCGGATGCGCAGAGCACGCTGGCGCAGGCGCGCAATGCGTATGACGACGGGCTGGTGCGATATCGGGTGGCGTTGGCGGATTTGCAGACCTTGACGGGGGCGTTTTAGGATGCGGGGGCTCGCAGCGATTTTGCTGCTGCTGGCGGCGGGGTGCGCCAAGAAGGAGGAGCACGAGGCGGAGCCGGTGGTGCCGGTGCAGGTGGTCGCGGCGCGGGCGGATGCGATCCGGCGAATGGTGGAGGCGGACGGGATCTTGTATGCCGTGAATCAAGCTTCGATAACGCCTAAGATCAGCGCGCCGGTGCGGGTGTTCTACGTCAATCGCGGGGATCATGTGAGGCAAGGGCAGTTGCTGGCACTGCTCGAGAACAGCGACCTGGCGGCCGGGGCACAGGAGAGCAAAGGCCAGTTCGATCAGGCGGAAGCCAATTATCGCAGCATCACGGCCGCCACGGTTCCGGAAGAGGTGATCAAGGCGCAGACCGACGAGCGGGCCGACAAAGAGGCGCTGGAGGCCGCTCAGAAGGTCTACGAAAGCCGACAGAAGTTGTATAAAGATGGCGCGCTGGCCCGCAAGCTGGTGGACGATGCACAGGTGGCCTACGCGCAGGCGCGCAGCCAGTACGAGGCGGCGCGGCAGCACCTGGAGGCTTTGCAGAGCGTGGGCAAGCAAGAGCAGATCAAGACAGCCGAGGCGCAGGTGGAGACGGCCAAGGCCCATTATCAGGGGGCGGAAGCGCAACTGGCGTATTCGGAGATACGTAGCCCGATCAGCGGGGTGATTGCGGAGCGCGGGATCTATACGGGAGAGATGGCGCCGGCGGGCGCGCCTCTGCTGACCGTCATGGACGTTTCGAAAGTCGTCGCGCGCGCGAACATTCCGCAGAGCCAGGCGGGCTATCTGCGCGTGGGCGACCCCGCGACGGTAACGGCGAGCGGAAGCACCGAAGGAGCGCCGGGGAAACTGATCGTGGTGAGTCCGGCCGTCGATCCGAATAGCACCACGGTGCAGGTTTGGGTGGAGACCGCGAATCCCGGCGAGCGGCTCAAACCAGGAACGACGGTCCATGTTTCGATTGTGGCAGCAACCATCAAGGACGCCGTGGTGGCGCCGGCGGCGGCGCTCTTGCCGGCGGCCGACGGCGGAACGCAGGTTATGGTTGTCGGGCCGGACGCGGTGGCGCACGCGCGCAAAATCGAAACGGGGGTGCGGGACGGCGATTTGGTCGAGGTGGTGAAGGGGCTGAAGCCGGGCGAGCAGGTGGTGACGGTGGGCGGGCTGGGGTTGCAGGAGGGGGCTAAGGTTCGAGTAGAAGGCGCGCGAGTGGAGAAGGAGCGCTCGTGAGCGGCGGCGAGCACTGGACCGCGCGGCACGCCAAACCGATCATGTTCGCGATCGCGACGCTGGTGGCCGTTGGGATCTTTCTGGCGAACAGCATTCCGGTAGCGGTCTTTCCATCGACAGATTTTCCGCGAGTGGTGATTGCGGTGGACAACGGCGTGGCGCCGATCGACCAGATGCTGGTGACGGTAACGCGGCCGATCGAAGAGGCCGTGAATAGCGTGCAGGGAGTGGAGCTGGTGCAGTCCATCACCAGCCGCGGGCAGGTGGAGGTGGACCTGTTCTTCTCGTGGAAGGTGGACATGTATCGCACGCTGGAGCTGGTGAACGCGGCGCTGGCGCGCATACAGACGACGCTGCCGGCGACGGCTAAAGTGACGGCGACCCGGCTGACGTTCGCGGTTTTTCCAGTCATGGGATACAGTCTGACTTCGGACAGTATGCCGCAGACGCAGCTTTGGGAGATGGCGACGTACGAGCTGAAGCCGCGGCTGAACCGGTTGAACGGGGTATCCACGGTGGTGATTCAGGGCGGCCAGGAGCCGGAGTTCGAAGTGCGGCCAGAGCCGGCCAAGCTGCTGGAGAGCGGAGTAAATGTTCCGGCCCTGCTGGATGCAATCGGGCGGAGCAACCTGATCGATTCGCCGGGGCTGATCGAGAACCGGCACGAGCTGGTGCTGAGCCTGGTGAGCGGGCAGGCACGTACGCCGGCGGAGATTGCGGACATCGTGGTGAAGACCACGCCGGCGGGTGCGCCGATCCACATAGGGGACCTGGGGGCGGTGCTGCCATCCGTGAAGCCGGTGTACACGATCGTGACGGCGAACGGGAAGCCGGCGGTGCTGTTGAACATCTACAGGCAACCGGACAGCAACACGGTCGCGGTGGCGGAAGCGGTGCATGCGGAAATCGAGCGGCTGCGGGGGACGATGCCGCGCGGGGCGACGCTCGAATCTTTCTACGACCAATCCGAGATCGTACACGACTCGATCACGAGCGTGCGGGATGCGATCCTGATCGGCCTGGCGCTGGCGTCGCTGATCCTGGTGCTGTTCCTGCGGGACTGGGGGACTTCGCTGGTGGCGGGACTGGTGATCCCGGCAACGGTGGCGGTGACGTTTATTGCGCTGCGAGTGCTGGGGGAGAGTTTCAACCTGATGACGCTAGGCGGCCTGGCGGCGGCTGTTGGCCTGGTGATCGACGATGCCATTGTGGTGGTGGAAAACATTGTGGCGCATCGCGATGCGGGGCAGACGCGGAGCCAGGCTATTACCAGCGCGATCCGGGAAGTCCGCGCGCCGCTGGTGGGATCGACGATTACGCCGATCGTGGTTTTTCTGCCGCTGATTGCGATTACGGGGGTGACGGGCGTGTTCTTCCGGGCTTTGGCGCTGACGGTGGGCGTGGCGCTGCTCACGTCGCTGGGCCTGGCGCTGACGTGGACGCCGACGCTGAGCCACTACTTCATTCGCCAGCGGAGCGGGCGCCGCGAGGGTGTTCCGCCGCGCGCGATGCGGGTCTACGAGCGAGTGCTGCGCAGCACGCTGGCGCATCCGATATTGTTCAGCATATTCGGACTGGCGGTGATGGCGGGTTCGTACTGGTGCTATCAGGCGTTAGGCTCGGACCTGCTGCCGAGCATGGACGAAGGTGGATTCATTGTGGATTATCTGATGCCGGCTGGCTCGTCGCTGGAGGATACCAACCGGGTGGTATCGGCGGTCGAAGCCATCTTGCGAGCGACGCCGGAAGTGGAGAGCACGTCGCGGCGGACAGGGCTGCAACTGGGCCTCGCGGCGGTGACGGAAGCCAATCGGGGCGACATCTCCGTGAAGCTCAAACGCAAACGGGAGCGCAGCGCGGAGGAAGTGACGGCGGAGGTGCGGGAGAAGATCAAGAAGCAAGAGCCGATGCTGGACGTAGAGTTCCCGCAGCTATTGCAAGATATGATCGGCGACTTATCCAACGCGCCGGAGCCGATCGTGATCAAGCTGTTCTCGCAGGATGCGGCGGAGTTGCGGGAATGGGCGCCGAAGGTGGGGGAAGCGATCCAGAAGATTCCTGGCGTGGTGGATATGCTGAACGGGATCGACAACACGATCAGCGGGCCGGCGCTTACGTTTCAGGTAGACCAGGCGGTGGCGGGGCGGGCGGGGTTCACGCCGCAGGAGGTGGAAGTGGACGCGAGCGCCATCCTGCAGGGCGAACCGGCGGCGACGCCGGTGGTGATCCGCGACCGGGCCTACACCATACGCGTGCGCTTTCCGGAGCAGGCGCGGGCCTCGCTGGACGCTATTCGCAATACGCTGCTGGAAAGCTCGACGGGGAGGACCGCGACGCTCGGATCGGTGGCGAAGACCATCGAAGAGCCGGGGCAAACGGAGATACGGCGGGAGAACCTGCAACGCGACGTCGCGGTAACCGCGCGGCTGGAGGGGCTCAATCTGGGCGCGGGCATGGCGGCCGTACAGAAAGTGGTGAACGGTTTGCATTTGCCGGCGAACATGCGGGTCGAGTATGGCGGGGGATACGAGGAACAGCAGCGGTCCTTCCGCGACCTGGTGTTCGTGCTGGCGCTGGCGGTGGTTCTGGTGTTCATCGTGCTGCTATTCGAGTTCGGTAGTTTCGCGGCGCCAGTGGCGATTCTGGCGTCGGCGCTGCTTTCCACGTCAGGCGTGTTTCTGGCGCTGCTCGCGACCGGGATTACTTTCAACATTTCGTCGTTCATGGGGCTGATCATGGTGATCGGGATCGTGGCGAAGAACGGAATCCTGCTGCTGGATGCCGACCAGAAGATCCGCCGGGAGGGGATAGCAGCCGAAGAAAGCATGATCCGGGCCGGGGAACGGCGTTTACGGCCCATCATGATGACCGCGCTCGCAACCATGGCGGGGATGATCCCATTGGCGCTGGGGTGGGGCGCGGGCTCTCAGATGCTGCAACCGCTGGCGGTTGCGGTGATCGGGGGGGTGCTGGCGTCAATGGTGTTATCGCTGGTGGTGACGCCGGCGGTACATTACTATATGGCGGGCGGCGGAGCCAGTCACACGCCGAGCTAGAACTTCTGCACGTTCCTTTTCTTTTACTTAGCCTAAATTCGCAACTTGCGGCGGCAGACCCGATGTTAGTCTCAGATCGGGTAATGACGATCCACGGGGCGAGTCGAATCGAGGGCTATGGCAGAAACGCAAGACGACAAAGTAAACCTTATCCGAGAGGCGATTGCGGCCCTCGAATACAAGCTGCACTCGCCTGAACTGAAGGGGACGGTAGCGGACCTGGTTCGATTGCTGCAAATGGAAAAGGAACTGACGCCAGAATTGCCGCGCGAAGTCAGGGTCCAATGGGTAGACTCATTCGAGACAGCTGTGTTACCCAAGGCATAGTTTACGAGCCGCTCCCTTCACAGTTGGCATTTCACCAGAGTACGGCGCGCTTCAAAGGCTTCTCCGGGCCGATTGGGAGCGGTAAGAGTCAGGCGCTTTGCCAAGAGGCCATCAGGCTCAGTTATCTTAATCCGGGAAGGCACGGTTTGCTGGGGGCGCCGACTTATCCGATGTTACGGGAAGCTACACAGACGACGTTGTTCGAGATTCTGGATCAGGAGGGTATTCCGTACGAGTATAGCAAGGCGGAAAACGCGCTGCGCATGAAGGACACCAACTCACGAATTATCTTCCGGCCAGTGGACGACTTCGAGCGGCTGCGGGGCACCAACCTGGCGTGGTTCGGGTTGGACGAGCTGACCTATTCGCCGGAACAAGCTTGGCTGCGTCTGGAAGGGCGCCTGCGCGACCCGCTAGCCACGAGGCTGTGCGGGGTCGCCGCATGGACGCCGAAAGGATACGACTGGGTTTACCAGAGATTCATCGCGGGCCATGTGGAAGGCTATGACACGATTATCGCGAAACCGTTTGAGAACAAGTTCGTGCTCGATAAAGTCCCGGACTTTTACGAACGCCTGAAGAGGAGCTACGACGAGAATCTGTACCAGCAGGAGGCGCTGGGGCAGTATGTGAGCTTGCAAGGCGGGCTGGTTTATACGGCGTTCAGCCGGACCGACCACACCAAAAGCCTGCAAGTCAGCGGGAACCGCCCATTGCTGTGGGCGCTGGACTTCAACGTGGACCCGATGTCGTCGGTGATTGTGCAGATGGAAGGCGCCAACGTATTCGTTCTGGACGAAATCTCGCTGCGGCACGCAACCACCGAGGAGGCCTGTACGGAATTCGCGAAGCGCTATCCGAATCACCGCGCCGGAGTGGTAGTGTACGGCGACGCTTCCGGGAACAGCCAGCAGACCACGGGCGCTTCGGACTACCAGATCGTGCGGGAGTATTTTCGCGCGCACTATGGAGGGCGGATCGATTACAGAGTGCCTAAGGCGAATCCCAGCGTACGGGACCGGATCATGCTGGCTAACTCGAAATTGCGGACGGCGGCGGGAGAGATCCGACTGTGGGTGGATCCTAAGTGCAAAGAGCTGATTAAGGATTTCGAGCAGGTTTCCTATAAGCCGGACAGCAACGCCATCGATAAGGAGAAAGACAGGCGGAGAACGCATCTATCCGACGCACTCGGCTACTTACTGTGGCAGGAGTGCAGGCCAATGCCGGGGATGGGCGAGCATACGGAGCGGCTGATTTGAGGACCCAATGTTAAACATCGACAGGGAGCATCCCGAGTATGTGGCCAAGAGGGCGATGTGGAAGAAGTACAGGGACTTGTATGTGGGCGGCGAACAGATGCGGGAGTGCGCCGTCGAGTATCTGGTGCGGCGGCATAAAGAGCCGAACGACATATACGCGGAGCGGCTGAGCCGGGTCTTTTACGAGAACTACATCGGATCGATTATCGACTGGTACGCGGCGACGCTGATGCGGCGCGAGGCGGTGCTGCTGTTCGAAGGCAACGACGATTCCGCCAAGGACTTCTACAATCAGCTGACCGAGGATTGCGATCTAAAGGGCACCAGCATCGCGGAGTTTTTCCGGCAGCGTTTCGTGCAAGCGCTGGTGCAAGGCCGAAGCTACATCGTGGTGGATTTTCCGCGAGCGCCGGGGCCGGTGACGAACCGGGCGGAAGAAGATGCCACGGGCCGTTCGCGCGCGTTCCTGGTGGATTACTCGCCGGAAGAGCTGATCAACTGGAGCTATGACGACCGCGGCGGACTGGAATGGGTAGTGATCCGGACATCGTCGCTGCGGAAACCGAATGTAACGGACCAGGACTGGGTGCGCGAGACACGCTGGATCTACTACGATCGCCAGCACTTTAAGGTTTATCAGAGGCTGAAAGAAAAAGAAGTGAAACTGGTGGACGAGGGGCTGCACGGTCTGGCGAGCCAGAACCGGGTACCGCTTTTTCCATTGCAGGTAACCGAAGGTCTGTGGCTGATGAACAAGGCCGCCTTACTGCAACTGGAGCACTTTAATAAGTCGAACGGGCTTGGCTGGGCGCTGACAATGGGTTTGTTCGCCTCTCCAATTATCTATTCGGACCGCGAATGGAACCAGATCGTGGGCGAATCTTACTTTATTCAACTGGGTCCGCAGGACCGCTTCGGGTGGACGGAGCCAGAGGGCAAGGTTTATCAGATCGCGGCGGATAACCTGGTGCAACTGAAAGACGAGATCTACCGGGTAAGTTACCTTATGGGGCACGCGAGCGGGTCCGACGGAACGGCGACGAAGCAGTCCGGGGTCAGCAAGCAACGGGATTTCAGCATTACACAGGAAGTCCTGCGGGCCTACGGCGACGCGGTGAAGGAGACGATGAAGCAGGTGTTTCGAGCCATCGCCGCCGCCCGGCAGGACGCCATCTCGGTGCATGTATCGGGGCTGGACGAATTCGACATTGGCGATTTCAGCAACGAGCTGGACGATGCGCGGAAGCTGCTGACCCTGGGGATCGATTCGGAGACGCTGAAGAAGCAGGTCTTCAAGAAGCTGGCATTCAAGTTTCTTTCCGATGTAAGGCAGGAGATCAAGACCCAGATAGCGCAGGAAATCGACGCAATGAGTTAGGAGGCTTATGGAAAGCGCAGACGTACAAACGGTAGTGAGACAAGCAATCCAGGAGTTTCTCGAAGAGCAAACGTCCAGGACGGAACCGGCTTACAAGGCAGAGCTTGTGGAGGAGCGCAAGCGCCGCGAGCAACTGGAACGGCGGTTGAACGAGGTGGTGGAGGAGAGCAAGCGCAGCCGGCAGGCGGCGGATCAGGCGGAGAGAGGCTCGGCGATTCGGGCGGAGCTGCAGCGGCTGGGAGTGGCCAAGATCGACATAGCGTACCGCGCGGTGCAGGAGAGTATTTTCCGGACGGAAGACGGCCGGCTGCTGGCGCACGGCGATAGCGGCGAGATACCGGCAAAGGAATATCTGGCCAGTTTTGTCAGTGAGAATCCCGAGTTTCTGCCGGCGAGGATTTCGGGGGGATCCGGAATTACCGGCGCGCGCAAAGCGCCGCCGGAGCGGCAGGAGGGCGTGGACATGGAGGCCATACGGCCGGGCATGAGCGCCGAAGACATGGAACGCGTGCGCAAAGAGATCGTGCGCGTAGCCTCACAGAGCTTACGAGGCATATAGGCAGAGTTAGGAATGTCTGATTCGGAGCACAGACGGGAAGTCTGCTCCCATTAAGGAGAACGAGTGGCGATTATTACTTCAGCGAACGTGGCTAGCGCGATTGTCAAGCTGGTGGCGGCAGACGCTCTGCCGGCCCTGGTGGGTAACCTTGTCATGGGTAACCTGGTGAATCGCGATTATGAGCCTGTATTGGCGCAGGCAGGGGATACCGTAAACATTCCGATTGCCCCTGTCCTGGTAGCCAACAACATAGCCGAGGGCGGGTCAGTACAGCCGCAGAACCCGAACCTGGGGAACGCGCAGATAGTGCTGAACACGCACGTAGAAGCGACTTTCCAGATCCCGGACGTGACCAAGGTCCTGGCCGTTCCGGACTTACTGCAGTTGTATATGCAGCCGGCGGTGGTGGCGATCGCGGAGAGCATCGAGACCTCTCTGTTGAGCCTGTACGCGGGTCTTACGGCAAACACGCCGGTGGGCACCCCCGGCACGCCAATTACCGAGGCGGTGGTCGACGCGGCGGAGAGCGCGCTGTTCACGGCGAAGGTTCCGCCGTCGGAGCCGAAGTTCCTGCTGGTAGATGTGGCGACCTATTCGGCGCTGCGGCAGATCGAGCGGTTCAGCGAATACCAGACGGCCGGGGAGGCGGGGTTACGGGCGATAATCGATGGCACGGTGGGCAAGATCAAAGACTTCTTCGTGCTGCGGTCGCAGTATATCTCGTACACCGGCAGTTCGCCGATGACGACCCACAACATCGCTTTCGTGAAGAACGCGATCGGCCTGGTGATCCGGAGGCTGCCGCAGCCTTTATACGGCACGGGCGCGGTGGCGCACTACGCCGAGATGGGGAACTTCGGCATGCGGGTGGTGATGAGCTACCAGCCGAATACCCTGGCGCAGCAGTTTACGGTGGACGTGCTGTACGGATGCGCGGTGCTTCAAAACACTTTCGGCGTCCAGGTGAACAGCTAGCGAGGGGCGGGGCCGGGCGCTACCGGCCCCTACAACGAGGGAGCCATGGACTTACAGATTTATTACAGGAAGATTCGGGAAATCGAGCGGAACCTGAGCACACCATCCGTTGTAGTGGCGAGCCACGACACTCCAGACGGCGGCCGGGAGGGCGTGTTTACCGAAGTTTCGCGGCGCACGGGCGCGAAGATGATTGTAGAGGGCTCCGCGCGCCTCGCGACGGAAGAAGAGGCGTCCGCGTTTCGGGAACGGAATGTGGAAGCCAAGAGCCGGGCGGATCAGCTTGCGGCGGCCACGCGGATGCAATTCACGGTAGTCTCGACAAGCGATCTACGGAAGCTGAAGGGTAGCACGCGATCGGGCGGAGAGTAAGGCAAAGGCAATGGCGCTGTTTACCGACGGCATATCGACGATTCAGGATCTAATCAACCAAGACAACTCCGTGCTAACTACGGCACAGACGGAGAACATCGACCTGACCCAGAAACTGGCGATCGCGCTGACGGAGCTGGGGATCGAAGTGATGACTTTGTTACAACCGGGCAATACCTGCGGCTGGGACATCTGGCTGCCGCCTAGCCCGCAATTGATTAACATCGTGGTCACGCCGCCGCTGCAGCTTTGGCACGTGTTCCAGAGCCTGACGTTGGTTTATCAGGACGCTTACTACAACCAACTGAACGACCGTTATCAAGCCAAGCGAAACCAATTCCAGCAACTGGCCAAGTGGGCGATGCAGAAGGTGATCCAGAGCGGCCTTGGCATCGTATCGGACCCGCTCCCGCAGGCCGCCGCGCCGCAATTGACTTCGATCCCGGGCGGGCAGCCGGCGGCGACTTACTATGCAAGTGTCTCGTGGCTGAATGTGGAGGGCGAGGAGGGACAGCCGGGCGACGCTGCCGCTTTAGCGGTGGACGCGGGGAACGTCCTTGTGGTACAGCCGCTCAGCCAACCTACCAACGCGGTGAGTTGGAATGTCTACGCAGGGACATTGGCCACGGTGTTGACGCTTCAGAATACAGCGCCTCTGGCGTTCGATCAAGTGTGGATCCAGGCAGCGCCAGTCAGCACCGGGGGCATACCACCGGGCACCGGGCAAGCCGCGAACTATACGCGCTGTCTACCGCGCGTGATCCAGAGAGGATAAAGAGATGGCATGGGTAGGCAGCACCGTTACTACGCAGGTGCTCGGGTTACTGAGCATGCCGCAAGGGCTGAACGCCTGCGTCGCGACGCTGGCGCAGGCCCTCAACACGACCGCGGCGCCGCTGGCAGGGAACCAGTTGGTGGCGCAGAACGTGCCGATCGAGCTGGCCGAACGTAGCCTGGATGTGACCTATCCGGCGGTGAGCGTCTACTGCGACAAGATCGTGAATCAGCTCAAGGAGAAGTTCCGGGTGTTTTCCGGGATCGCGGTCATGACCATCGAGGTACGAGTGTCGCAAGACAGGCTGGAAGGGATCGAAGCGCAGTCGCAGATGTATCTCGACGCGGCGACACAGGTGCTCGACCAGAATCGCGGGGACTGGGGAGAAGGGATGTTCTACGCGGGCGGATATGAGGCGGCCTTCGGGCCAGTGAAGCATGGCGGGCGGAACTTCATTCAAGTGGCAAAGGTCACTTTCGACGTGGGAGTGAGTAACTAACATTATGGCATCGTACATTTCATCGAATGCGAACCGTTTCTACGCTGGACTGGAACAGGCCTACGGACAAGTGCCGGCGGTCACGTCGCTGAACCGATTTCCGGCGGTGAAGCTGACGGCTAAGAACCAGATGGAGAAGGCGGACCGGAAAGACAAGACGGGCAGCCGGACATTTGTCGGACTACCTTTGGGAATGCGGTTGCAGACCACCTTCGATCTGACGACTTACATGACCAGCTGGGGAGGGCAGGGCTCAGGTCCCGCTTATGGGCCGCTGTTTCAAGCGAGCCTGGGAGCGGCTCCGGTGATGTACAACGGCGGGACGGCCGCGGGGGGGTCGAGCGGCACAACCCTGGCATTTGAGGCGCCGCACGGCCTGAGCGTCGGTCAAGGGGTTTCCTGCAACGGGGAGATTCGATTTGTAACCGCAATCGTTAGCACGACGACGGTGCAGGTGAACGCTCCGTTCTCGACTACGCCGGGCGCGGGAACGCAGATCTCGCCGAGTATTTCGTATTTTCCTGCCACGGAGCTGCCGAGTCTCAGCCTGTTCGACTATTGGGATCCGTCTACCGCGGTACAGAGACTGCTATGTGGAGCGGCGGTGAACCAGATGTCAGTCACGGTGAATGGCGACTTTCACCAGTTCGGGTTCAATGGCATGGCGCAAGACCTGCTCGATAGCTCGAGTTTTACAAGCGGGTCGGGGCAGCTTACAGTCTTCCCGGCGGAGCCGGTGCTGGGGGCGTTCGATTATTCGATTGTGCCGGGCAATATGGGAGAGGCGTGGCTGGGCAGCACTCCGAACCAGTTCTATACGATTACGAGCGGGTCGTTTCAATTGGACAACGGCCTGGACATGCGATCCAAGGAATTCGGTACTAACCTGCCGCAGGCGATCGCGCCCGGGGAAAGGTCGGTGACCGCGAATTTCGAGCTATACGAGATGACTGACACGGCGACCCCGAACTTGTACCAGGCCGCCAGGCAACAGTCGCCTATCAGCGTGATGTTCCAGTTGGGCCAGCAGGCAGGACAAGTGATGGCCGTTTACCTGATGAGCATGGTGCCGGTGGTGCCACAGTTCAACGATAGCGATAACATGTTGCAGTGGAAGTTTCAGAGTTCCCGAGCGCAGGGAACGACGGATAACGAAATCGTGGTGGCATTCGGGTAGGAGCGGGCGGCCTTATGGAATACACGAGTTACGAAGTCATAAATTCCAAGCTGGCGCGGGGCGTGAGCTACACGGTTGCCAAGATGTCGTTCGGCCGGCGGGTGGAACTTACTCGCAGGATCCGGGAGCTGGGGCTACGAAAGGAGTTTCTGGAGGCCGGTGACAGTCCCGACGAGAAGATGGAAGCCGCTCTGCTGGCATCCGAGATCGACCGTCTTTACCTGGTCTGGGGATTGAAGGAAGTGGCCGGTTTGGAACTGGACGGAAGGCCGGCCACCCCGGATGCGCTGGCCGGAAGCGGGCCCGAGGAGCTTTTCCGCGAGGCGCTGACGGCCATCAAGGAACAGTGCGGGCTGTCGGAAGCCGAAAGAAAAAACTGATAGTCGCACTCCATTTTCAATTTTCCAACCAAGCCGGCTGGGAGTGCGAGACATGCCGTAAAGCCGGCCTGGAGACGAAGCGCCGCTGCGGCTGGATACCGCGGGCTCTGGAGACAGCGCCGCGGGTGATCTGGGCCAGGAAGAGCGTCGCCACCATGGTCTGTCCGAAATCGTTTATTACGGCACAGAGCCTGGCATGGGTGGAGGAGTACTTGGTGCGCCGCAAGCTGGGGCAAAAGGGCATTGAGGGGCTGGGAGCGCGGCAAGTGGAGGCCTTTCTGATTCTGGAGCACGAGCTTGCCGGGGCGCTACAGGCGCGGGAGCCGGCGCGTGCCAGACGCTGACAACCGCTCCCTGACGGTATAGACGGAACAGGACGCTAGCATGTCGAGCACATCACAGCAGACCATTCTGAGCGCGTTCAATAATGCCGCCGGAAGTCAGGGGAGCGGGGGCGGCGCGGCGGGGGGCCAGTCCAATTCCACCGATCAGGGCTTGACGGATGCCTTGACCCAGGCCACGCAAGTGATCGACGCCCAGACTGACGCGACCTCCGCGAACACGGACGCGCTGGGTGTCGAGACGCAGACGAAGAGCAGCGGCAGCAGTGGCAGCTCAGCCGCGTCGGATGCTGTGAGCACGGTGAGCTCGGTTTTGGGCGGTGGTCTCAGTCTGCTACCGCTGATATCCATCTTCACCAGTCTCTTTGGTGGCGGCCAGGCGCAACAACCAGCGCCGCTGGTGCCCTATTCAATGCCTCCCGCGCTGAACCTGCAAACCACCACTAACGACCAGGACGTGACCTACGGAGAGAACGGCCTGCCCAAGACCGCCAATCAACCCAGCACTAATCAACCAGCCGCGAATCAACAGACCAGCAGTCAACCGGCCGGCAGTCAACCGGCCAGCACCGGGGCCAGCTCGACGCAGCAAATTACCGTCCAGGTACAAGCGATGGACAGCCAGTCGTTTCTCGACCATAGCGACGACATTGCGCAAGCCGTGCGGCGAGCCATGCTGAATATGAGCTCCCTAAACGACATAGTGAACGACCTCTAACAATTATGTTTCCGACGCTAAAAACCGGCGCGGTGATGCAATATCCGGGCAAGCGCATGTTACAATTCAGCACCGACGTAGTTCGTTTCCTGGATGGCACGGAGCAACGGTACAGGGACTATGCCGCGGTATTGCATAGGTGGACCATTAAACTCGACTTACTGGACGAGTCCGAGCTTGCCGCGTTCGATCAATTCTTTCTATCTAACCAGGGCTCGTTCGGAAGCTTCTCATTCACCGATCCGTGGGACGGGACCGTGTATCCGAACTGCAGCCTGGCCGTGGACACGTTCGCATTCCAAGTGACTGGTGAGATGAGAGGCGCGACCACGGTAACCGTTTGCGAAAACATGACTTGATATGCTCTATTTCCCACAACTATCAACCGGGGCCACGGGCCAATTTCCGATCCAGAAGAAGCTCACGGCGAGGACCATAGTGAATCAGAGCGTCCAGGATTATGAAATCAAGCTGGCCGATCCGGGAGCAGCGACTACGGAATGGCAGATATCGTTCTCGGAGCTGAACGATCAGGAACTAGCCGCGCTCGAGGCGCTTTTTGAGGCGACGGAGGGGCGACTGACACCGTTCACTTTTGTAGATCCCACCGACAATCTGCTGGCATGGAGCCAAGAGCAGAACCAGGCCGTATGGCAGGCAGACCCTCTGTTGACGCTCACAGCCAACATTGCCGATCCACGGGGAGGCACCGGGGCATTTCAAGTGAGTAACGCCGGCCTGGCCACGCAGATTCTGCAGCAGTCGATCGCCGCGCCAGCCTCGTTGGAGTATTGTTTGAGCGTTTACGTCCGCAGCGACCAGAGCACGCAGGTATGGCTGGTGCAAGGCTCGCAAACCAATGCGTACACGATCTCGCCGGAGTGGACGCGGCTGACCTCGGCGGGACAACAATCCAGCGAGAACGACTCGATCAGCTTCGGCGTTGCGCTGAATCCAGGCAGCACCGTGGACGTGTTCGGGATGCAAGTGGAGGCACAGCCTGCCGCCTCCCTTTACAAGCAGACGGCCGAGACGGGCGGCGTCTATCCCAACGCTCGGTTCCGGGACGATGTGATGACTATCACGACGGTAGGACCGAATCGTAACTCCTGCGAGATGAATATCATCAATGTTGAGTATATATGATCTGAAAGAGCAGGCGGTTACCGACACACCGCTGCTGCTGTTCGATTGCCTGCTGTCGAATGGGCAGGCGGAATCCTGGAGCACGCACCAGGTGACTTACAACGGAAACACGTATGCCCCGCGGGTGATGAAGCACAATCTGTTAGAGGTCCAGACATCGTCGGATCAGGGGGTGGACGTGATTCCCCGTGTTTCGCTGGGACTGGCCAACGCCGATTCGTACTTCTCGGAATTGGAACTGGAGGTGGGTTGGAAGGGCGCCACGCTGACGGTGACGTTTCTTTTCTACGATCTGCTGACCAACTTGCCGACGTCCGACGCGGCGGTCATGTTTCAAGGCATCGTCAACCCGCCGGACCAGAGCACGGAATCGCTGTTCACCCTCTCGGCGATCAACCTGATGAACATGCAGAGGGTGCTGCTGCCGCCAGTGCGGATTCAACGACGCTGTCCGTGGCTGTTTCCGTCGAACGCGGCGCAGAGGCAGGAAGCGGTGTCCGGCGGAAGCAGCGGGCAGTACTCGCAGTTTTACAATTGCGGCTATTCGCCGGACATGCCGGGCGGCGTGGGAAGCATGATCGGAGGCGTGCCTTACACCTCCTGCGGATACACGCGGACAGATTGCGAGGCCCGCGGGATGTTCAACGGCGAGATGCGATTCGGCGGTCTCGAATTTGTGCCCTCGTCGATCCTGGTGCGGAGCTACGGCCAGGCAGCGCGGTACTATGCGCCAGTTATAGACAATACGGCGGAATACAACGACTTTGTTCCACTGATATATGGCACGGCATGGTATTATCCACCGATCGTGTTCTCGAGGAACGACGGCAATCTGACTTACCTGGAAGTGTTACTGGGGATGGGGCCAATCCAGGCCGTGCAAACGGTGCTGGTGAATAACATCGCGATCCCTTTGGGGCAATCCGGCCAGAACATGACATCCACGGGCTGGTACAACGTGATTAGTCTGGGCGGCCGGAGCGGCGCCTTCGACCCGTACTTCACCGACGCGTCGGGCAACCCGGCCGGCGATCCGTACGGCAGCATGGCGTACCTCGCGGTCGTGGTGCCCAATCAGCTCAACAACGGACAATCGCTGCCGACGGTGCAGGTACTGGCGGATGGCCTGCAGCTGCCGACTTACGATACAACCGGCAACTTTCTAGCGCAGGTCTTCACCGCCAATCCGGCATGGATCCTGCTGGATATTCTGCAGCGGAGCGGATGGAGCACGGCCAACGTCGACCTGACTACTTTCGCGGCGACAGCGGCATTCTGCGATCAGCAGATCCAGACACAGGACCTTAACGGCAACAACATCATGATCCCGCGGTTTCAGTGCAACCTGTTCTTACAGAACCGGCGTAACGCGGGAGACGTGATTCGCGGTATTCGGAACACAGCGCGCCTGATATTCACTTATGAGACGGGCGGTCTGTTGCAACTGGAAGTGGAGAATTCGATCGCACTGCAGCAGCCGACACTACCGGCGTGGAGTAACAGCACCGAGACGCTGCTCGGGGGATGGCCGGCCTATGAATTCAGCGACGGATCAACCGGCGTCGCGAACATTTTGCGGAAGCCCAACGGCTCGTCCAGCGTGCAAATGTCCTCGCGGAGCATCGCGGACTCGCCCAATCAACTGACGGTAGAGTTTCAAGACGCATTCAACGAGTATCAGCAGGACAGCCTGGTGATGGTAAATGTGGACGACATTGCGTTGATCGGCCAAATAGTCACCACTACACTGAGCGCTTTGGGAATTCCGAACTACGACCAGGCGGCGCGCATCTTGCAGTTCACGCTGGATAAGTCGATCGAAGGTAACACGTACATCTCTTTCGACACCAGCGTGGTGGCGCTCGGGCTCCGGCCAGGCGACATCATCACCGTAACGTACCTCAAGGAAGGCTTTCAGCGGCAGCCATTCCGGATTACTAAGATGGCGCCGGGCGCTAACTACCGGATAACCACGATTACGGCGCAGATCTATCAGGACGACTGGTACGCGGATACGAACGGACAAATCCCGGGCGACACCGGCGCAAACCGGCAGCCTAATGCGGGTGTGGGGGTACCGCGTCCGCTGCTGGGGAACACGATTGACTCAAACGGCGATTATCAGTACCAGATCGTGGAGAGTTCTGACAACACCAGCGATGGCGGCGTATCCGAAGAGCTAACCGTTAGCTTTCTGGTTCCGGCAACTACCGTGCCGGGCGGGCCGAACATACCGCTGGTCAGCCTCGCCGCGACCATCGGCGCCGGAGGAACGCTGGCGGGCGATCAAATCCTATATTATGCAGTGAGCGCGCTCGACTCGGCTGGGAACGAGAGTACGCTATCGTTTGTCATATTCGCCAGCATCCCGACCGGGCCCGATACGAATAGCGTGACTCTTACGGGATTGAGCTTCTCATCCAGCGTGACAGGCTTCAACGTGTACCGGGGCGCGAACCCATCTCAGCTGTATCGGATCGCGACGAACCATACACCTGCCGCAAGCTTTACCGATACGGGATTTCCAGCGCAGATAGTGGCGTATCCGGACCCGAACTTCGATCATGCTAATTTCTACTGGCGGCTGGAGCTGCAGCCGGAGTATTCGGCGACCATCGTTTCGGCGAACACCGTGGGAAACAGCACGGCGGAGATGGGCAATGTCACTTACGCGGGCATGATAGTACGGATCATAGACGGAACCGGGGCGGATCAGGAGTACAGCATCGCATCTAACACGGTAACGACGCTGACGCTGACCGAAGCGTGGGCCGTGCAGCCGGATGCCACCAGCTTATTCGTGGTAGCAGAGGCGGGATGGCACTTTGCGGCGGCCACCAAGACCAGCCCAGTGCAGTTCGAGGTTCCCAACGAAACGGGCGTCACTCTGCACATCCAGGGCAGGGCCGCGAATGCGAACGATCTGGAGGGGCCGCCGTTACTGTCGACTCTGACCCGGTGGATGGTAGGCGGTGGAGGACTAAGCGACCTGGACCCACCGCCACAACCGCTGTTCGGTCTGGCGCCCTCATCCTCTCAAGGCGGGACGGTGGTCATCAGCGGAGTGTCCTTCCCAGAGCTGACCAACACCACCACCGTGACAGCGGGCACGCTGACACTCTACTACTGGAACGAGCTGACGGGGAACACGCAGTTCGTGCTGGCCGCGCCCATGCTAGCGACTGACACGACACTAACTCTCACGCAGGCAGGTCCGGCGACGGCGGGCTCGTTCATTCAAATCGGGGCAGAAGTGCTCCAGGTGACGGCGCCGCAAAACGGCGGCCTCGAATACCAGGTGACACGCGGCATGCAGGGCACCACGCCGGCGGCTTATGCGGCACAGGATCCGGTGTACCACTTATTGAGCATAGTCACGGTGGTGCCTTTCCCGCTGGATTTCTTCGGCAGTCCACTGAGCGGGATGTGGAGCTACCCGGTGCTGCTGCCCAATGCGCGGGTAGCGAGCGGGGAGTTGTTCGTCACCAATAGCAGAGGCAACAGTCCGACGGCGTCGGCGAGCCTCACGCAGTCGGTGGACTACGGGCTGCGGACGCTCTCGGGCGGGCAGTTCTCGATACAGGTGCAGGGGTTCCTGGCAGTCGATAGCAATCCGTCGCCGAATGTGGTGGTGGAAGCGGCGCATGCCGTGTTGGACGTGTCCGCAGTGGTGAAGCAGGCGCCCGTAGGAAGTCCCATCGTAATGATTTTGAGCCAGAACGGAATTCCGTATTGCACGCTGACCATTCCGGACGGCGCCACAAGTTCGCTGGCGTTCGACGGTTTTGGGATGCCGCTCCAGGAGCAAGCACAACTGAGTCTGGCAATCACGGCGGTTGGAGAGACGAATCCAGGGCAAGACCTGACCGTGCTTATACGATTGTGACAGGATGCGTAACACATGATTCTTCAAAAGCTCACTCCTAACGAGGACTTACAGTGTTATTTCTATGAGCCTTCGGCGGTGGCCGCACTGAGTCAAGCAAGTCCGAGCGGCTTTACCGTTTCGGGCAGTTGGCGCGAGCAGAGCGATTGGGCAGTGGTGGAATGGAACCGCGACAACGTTTTCGAACATCCTGTCTTGCGGAACCTGCCAGACCCGGATCTAAGCGGCTTGCAGCTTTCCTACGAGGAGACGCGGATCAACTGCATACCGCTCGATTCGAACCTCTATCCGACGGTGCCATGGCCTTATCTGCGGGTGTGGGCCGATCCGGGCACCGGAGAGCAAGTTTACAAGATCCCGCTGCAGCCGCATGCGACGGCAGTGGCCGGGAGTTATGCGGCGGCGTCAGCCACTTTCGAGCTGCAAGGTACGCCCACGGGCAACGATTACGTGGAGCTGGCCTGGGACCAGGAGCATTACACATACCAGCTCAGCGGCTCAGACACACTGGCATCGGCGGCGGCGGCGGTGGCCAACAGCATCAATACCTTCTCTCAAACCATGCAGGCCGCGGCGAGCGGGGCAAAAATCACGTTGACGCTGACCAGCAGCACGATGGGAGAGAACGGCAACCGAATCGGCGTGTATGGGAACGTCTTCGGCGCCCAGACGGAGAGCTGGCAGCCTGTCTCGCAGCTGCTCAGCGGCGGCGCATCGCCGAGCCAGTGGCAAATCAACCTGAATTTCACTTCCATTAATGGGCTGAACGCCGCGGGCGCCACAGTGCCCGTGCCGATGAACGCCGTCCGCAAATTGCGCTGGACGTGGGCAGCGGACCTACAGCCGGGCGACTTCGTGCGCAGCGAGTTTTCGGTCACGGTATCGAACTGGACAGTGACCGGTGTGAACCGGGATTACGACGTGGCAGGGGTGGGAAGCTGGCGCGTGGAGGACGACGATGCATCGTTGACTTATAAAGGGCAATGGACGCTGGAAGTAGGCAACTACTCGGGCGGATCGATCAGTTACGCAACAATACCGGGCGCAAGTGTAAGTCACTCCTACCAGGCGCCGCAGAGTCACACCTTATACTTAGGAACGCAGATGGCGGCTGCCTGCGGGCAGATATCCATCCAGATAGATCAGGAGCCCGTGCAGGTGGTAGATCTGCAGCTCTCCGGAGAAGACGTGCTGTTGCGATGGGAGCTGGGAATACTGGCTGCACAAGTCGTGCATACGGTGACGGTCACGCATACGGGAGTCGTGGGAGCGTATTTCTACTTCGATTTTCTGGAGGTGGCGATCCCGACGGAGAACTTGCCCACGTTTACGCCGAACACGGAGACTACGCTGGCGACGGACTGGGACACGCTGCACTCACAGGCGCTGGCTCCGGAGCGGACGGCGTGGCTAATCGACACGCTTGGCTTCACGGGCAGGTGCAATCACTACGCAGGTGCGCTCTGGTTTTACGAATTGTACAACCCCGGACAGGTGTACGCGACTGGAACGATTACGTTTTCAGGCGCAGCGCAATTCGGAAAGACGACGGAAATCTCGCTGGGGCCGACGTTGTTCACGCATCTGAATCTGATTGGCGATACGCCGGTAAGTCTGGCGCTGGCGTTCGAACTGCTCATAAACGAGGGCTCGACGGGCGTGTGGGCGCAGGCCAACAAGGGAGTGCTCACGATCACCGCGCGCGCGATGGGCAGCGCCGGCAACGGTCTCACGTTAGTGGCCGATACAGGCGGCAGCACGACCCTGCAGGTGCAAACCAGCGGCGCGCTGGCGGGCGGCATGGATGGGGACTGGCTGACAGATCCGACCGCGTCACCGTTGATCAATCGCGCCGCGCGAGACTGGAGCCAGAGCTTCTACACGGCGCTCAACGGCTACGGCATCATCGTGACCGCATCGTTCAGCACGGAACTGGGAAACGGGGATACCTCGGTGACGGCAGGCATCGCGCAGCGCTATCCGAATGGGAGCCCGTGCCTAGTGAACACGCCGGCACTGCAGACGAATTTCTCGCCGACGAGCCTGGCGTTTTGGCAGCAGGTTTATCTGGATATGGCAAACGTGATGGCGCTAGCCGGAGTGCAGCCGTATCTGCAATTTGGCGAGGTGCAGTGGTGGTACTTCTGCCCTCCAATGGATCCCGCCGCGGGGAACTGGACGCCGATCCCGAATGGCGGCATGCCGTTCTACGATGCCTACACGACCAGCACGTTTCAATCGCAATACGGGCGGCCGATGCGCGTGTTCACCGACCCGAGCAACGACCCGACGCCATATCCGCAAGAGTCGGCGTTCCTGCCCGGTTTGATTGGGCAGTTCACCGCTGCGATCATGGCGTTCGTGCGGCAGACCCAGTCGAATGCCCTGTTTGAGGTGCTCTATCCGCCGGACACCAACAATGCCCCGTTGACTGAGGTGATCAACCTGCCGGCCACATGGATACCGGCGAACCTCAATTGCTTCAAGACGGAGAACTTCACCTACACCGGCAACCGCGATCTGAACCTGGCACAGACTTCAATCGATCTGCCAACAAAATTGGGTTTCAAGCAGGGCAACAGCGCGCACCTGGTGGGGATCAGCGACTACACGACGCCGTGGGAAAAAGAGATCGCGCTTGCGGAGGGCCAGAAGTTGGGGTCGGTGGTGTTGTTCGCGCTGGATCAGTGCTGCTTGATCGGATACGGTCTGCCTCTGGTGGCGAGATCGGGACACAGCTTGTTCATGGGGGCCTGAGTCAGATCACGTTAAGTCACGCCACTTTGAGTCAATCAGTGACTGCCCTTCAATCCCAGCGCGTCCGCCCGCTCCTGCATGGCCTTCACGCAGAAGTCGATGTGCTCATCGAGGTCTACTCCCAATTCGCGCGCGCCATCCAGAATATCCTGACGGTTCACGGAGCGGGCGAAGGCCTTGTCCTTCAATTTTTTACGTACGGACGGAGTATCCACCTCGAAAACACTGCGGTGCGGCTTGACGTAGGAGACGGCAGTAATGAAGCCGGCCAACTCATCGCAGGCGTACAGCGTTTTTTCGAGCGGTGACTCGCGCGGCACGCCGCTGAAGTTGGCATGCGAGAGGATGGCGCGACGGATTTCATGAGTCACGCCGCGCTCGGCCAGAATCGCCTCGCCCTGCATCGGGTGGTCCGGCAGCTGCGGATGGATCTCCCAGTCGAAATCGTGCAGCAGCGCGGTCACGGACCACAGTTCCTGATCGTGGCCGAACTTGCGGGCGTATGCGCTCATGCAGGCTTCGACCGCCAGCGCGTGCTTGCGCAGGCTTTCCGACTTGGTGAATTCGTGCAAAATTTCCAGCGCCTGTTCGCGGTTCATTCCACTTATGATAGCGACTATGATGGCCGGTGTGATAGCCGCCGGCCGACGAAATTAATTTTGATTTATCTTTGTCTTATCTTTGCTTAGCCAGACAACTGCATCCACCATGCTCACGTCAGTTGAGCAGGAGAGTGCGACTATGGCTACGGAAGGCCGCCAGTCAATCAAGCAGTGTCTCATTGCCGCAGTATTATGCAGCGGGTGCAGCGCATTCGTCTCGGGGGTGTACGCGCAGTATCCGCCAAGGCGCGTGGCTGACCTGAATTACATCAGTGGGAACGTCTCAACGCAGCCGGCGGGCGCCGACGACTGGTCGCCCGGGGTGATCAACAGGCCGCTCACCACCGGCGATAACCTGTGGGCGGATGCGGGCGCACAGGCGGAGTTGCACCTGAATAATGCCGTGTTGCGGCTCGGTCCTCAGACGACCTTCGGCTTTCTCAATCTCGACGACCGGATCGCGCAGATGCGGTTCTCGGAAGGCGAAATCACGATTCGCGTGCGGCGGTTGAACGAAGACGAGAGCTTCGAAGTAGACATGCGAAATGCCGCGATCACCATTCTGCGCGAGGGCGAATACCGCTTCAATGCGAATCCGGACAGCGCGACCACTTACGTGGTGGTCCGGCACGGTGAGGCGGCAGTGACGGGCGGAGGTCAGGCGTTCACGGTGCGCGGGGGCAACGCGGCGCAATTCTCCGGCACGGATCAACTGACATGCGACGTTCAGTATGCGCCGCCGCCGGACGCGTTCGAGGCATGGGCCGAGGACCGCGACGCCCGTGAAGCCGGGTCGGTGTCGGCGCAGTATCTTCCGCCGGAGGTAATTGGCTACCCGGATCTGGACGCCTACGGAACCTGGCGCATGACACCGAATTACGGCGCTGTCAGGTATCCGGCAGTGGCTCCGAGGTGGGCGCCGTATCGCCACGGGCATTGGGCCTGGATCGAGCCTTGGGGCTGGAGCTGGGTGGACGATGCGCCCTGGGGCTTTGCAACAAGCCATTACGGCCGCTGGGCATACGCCGGCGGAGGGTGGGCGTGGATACCCGGACCGATGGCCGTGCCCCCCGGCGGTCCAGCCGTGGCCGTGGTACGGCCGGTGTATGCGCCCGCGCTGGTAGCGTTCATCGGAGGCGGGAACTGGGGAGTCTCTCTGTCGATGGCGGACCCGTATTAGGTTGGGTGCCGCTGGGACCCGGTGAGATGTATACACCCGCGTATCAAGTCAGTCCGGCCTATTTCCGAACCGTGAATGTCTCCAACACGACGGTTGTCAGTACGGTGAACATTACCAACGTGTATAACAATGTCTACGTCAATAAGACTGTCACTAATGTCACTGTGACAAATTAGAGGTTCGTCAACATGGCCGCGCCGAATGCGGTGACGGCGATGCCGCAGAACGCCTTCGCCAGCGGGCGGCCCGTGAGCCAGGTTGGCATGAGCGTTCCGCGAAGCGAGATCGTGCGGGTACAGACCGCGCAGGTGATGGTGGCGCCTGGGGTGGCGCCGATGAGGCAGGCGCTGGCACCCATGGCAGCTCCGATGGCAATCAGCCGGCCGGTGGCGCGACCTCACCGGGTTAACGACGTTAGCGACGAACAACTGACGCAATGCGCAGCTCGGTTTCGCGGATCAGGCGCGACCACAGTGAATCCGGGTTCGGGTCGAACACCGCTTGGGCGTCGCCGGGGAAGATGTACCAGGCGCCTAAGTCCACTTCGTGCTCCAGTTGTTCCATGGTCCACCCGGAGTAGCCTAGGTAGACGTGCAAGATATTGGCCTCAGGCGGCGATGCGAGCGTCTTTTTCAGAAGCTCCTTGCTCGAAACCAGACAGATGTCTCCGAATACGCGTTTGGCGTCCTCCAGCTTGCCGCGCGACCGCAGCAGCGCCAGCACATCCGTCCGGCCCACGGGACCTCCGGCGTAGATCGGATCCGACCGGTCCTTGACGCCATCCGCATCGTCCAACACGCGCGAAATCGGGACCTTTGAGCGGCGATTGAGGATGAGGCCCACTACGCCCTCATCGTCGTATTGAACCAGCAGGACGACCGTCTTAGCGAAGTTGGGATCCGGCAGATCGCGGCTTGCCACCAGCATCTTGCCGGCGCCCAGATCGGACGGCTGCATGGATTGCGCGCCAGCCACCCGCACGGCGGATTCGGAAAGCAACACCGCAGCCGCAATCGACAGCAGTCGCATGCTTTAATTCTACGCCCGACGACTCCGAATGGCGTATGCGCTATTGAGAATATAATGGACTATTCTATGTGGAACGACCTTCGCTTCGCTTTGAGAACACTGCGGCGCTCGCCGGGATTCACCCTGCTCGCGGTTCTGTCCCTGGCACTCGGGATCGGGGCGAACACCGCCATTTTCTCTCTCGTGTATCAAGTGGCGCTGCGTTCGCTTCCGGTGAGGGATCCGGACGCTTTGTTTTCGCTTGCGACCGACGACTACAGCTTCGGGACCACCCGCCGCGATAACAACCAGAGCGTGTTCTCCTATCCGATGTATGAAGCCCTCCGCGATCACAACGTGGCGTTCACCGGAGTCATCGCGCGAGTCAGTTTCCCAGCGACTCTGGCCTATGGCGGCGACGCCGTGCGAACCACTGCCGAGGTGGTCAGCGGCAATTTCTTCGAAGTCCTGGGAGTGAGGCCCGCGCTGGGGCGGCTCCTGATTCGGTCCGACGATGCCGCGCCGGGCCAGAATCCCGTCATCGTCCTCAGCTACGCCTACTGGATGGCCCATCTCGGAGCGGACCCGAGGATCTTGAACAGCCAAATGTCGATGAACGGCCAGCCCGTGCTGGTCGCCGGTGTCGCGCCGCGCGGCTTCCGCGGTCTCCTTAGCGGAAGCGATCCCGATTTTTTTGCGCCGATATCGATGATGCGCATGATCTCCCCTGGCTGGCAGAGGAACGCTCAGGTGGATTTTTATTGGCTCAGCCTGGTTGGCCGGCTCAGGCCCGGTGTCAGCCGGCAGCGGGCGGACGCGATGCTGCTGCCCCTCTACCGCGCCGTGCTCCAGGATGAACTGCCGCGGATCGAAGGCGCCGATCAGGATGCGCGCAAAAAGATTCTGGCTAAATCCTTGACCCTTCAACCGGCCGCCCAGGGGGTGAATGAATTGCGCGCGCAATGGCAGACGCCTCTGGTGGTTCTGACGGTGATGGTTGGGCTAGTGCTGTTGATCGCTTGCGCCAACGTGGCCAACTTACTCGTGGCGCGGGCAACCGCAAGACAGCGGGAGATCGCCATCCGGCTGGCCGTGGGCGCGACGCGCTGGCAACTGGTCAGACAATTGATGGTGGAGAGCGGGCTGCTAGCGGCGTCGGGCGGATTACTCGGCCTGTTTCTGTCTGAGATCTTGACCGCGGGTCTGCTGAGTTTGCTGCCGGCCGACGCCACGGGCGGCTGGCTGACTCCGCAGTTGGATCTTCGTCTGCTCTGCTATGCGATGGCGCTCTCGCTCGCGACCGGATTGCTGTTCGGCCTCGCTCCCGCTCTGCAAGCACTGAGATGCGGCGTCGCGCCGGCGCTGAAGGCACAAACCGCGGGCATGAGCGCCAGCGGCTCTCAGTCGCGTACCCGGCAAGGTCTGATCGTGGCTCAGATCTGCATCTCTCTGCTGCTGCTGATCGGGGCCGGCCTGTTTACGAGATCCCTGTTGAATCTGATTCGCAGCGATCCGGGGTTCCGGACAAACCACCTGGTGACGTTCACCATCGATCCGAGCCTGAGTGGTTACACGCTCGAGCACAGACTCGCGCTGTTTCGCGCATTGCAGGAGAAGCTGAACAGCCTGCCGGGCGTGAAGTCGGCGGCTCGAGCGATGCTTGCTCCGCTGGGCGGGTCTAACTGGGGTGATGGCATTAAGGCTCCCGGAACACGCAAAGCGGGCGATAAGTATGTCGATTGCGGAGCGAATTCGACCGGACCCGGTTTCTTCAGCACGCTTGGAATTCCGCTGCTGGCAGGGCGAGAGTTCACTGACAACGACAATGCGGCTTCGGCTAAGGTCGCGATCGTGAACGAGACGTTCGCGCGGTTTCTCTTCGAAGATGCCAATCCGATCGGGCGTCATGTCCGGATTGGTTCCAATGATGCCGATGCGCAAATTGTAGGCGTGGTCAAAGACTCGCGGTTCAGCGGTCTGCGGGAGAAACCCGCGCACTTCCTGTATGTGCCCTTTGAACAGGAAGGCGACGAGTTTACCCGGCAATCCGCCTTTTTCGTGCAGACCCAAGGCGACGAAAGGAGCGTCATGATGGCTGTGCGCGCGGCCGTGAAGCAGTTGGATCGCAATCTCCCGATCGAGCGACTCACTGCGATGAAATCGACGATCGACGATTCCATCTATACGGACCGGCTGATGGCCACACTGGCGATCGCCTTCGGAGTGTTGGCGGCGATTCTGGCGGCGGTCGGACTGTACGGAACGGTATCGTATGCGGTGGCGCGGCGCACGCGCGAGTTCGGCATCAGGCTGGTGCTGGGAGCGGCTCCGGAAAGCCTGCTGCTGTCGGTGATGCGCGAAACGGGATGGCTGATCGCGATTGGCGTGGCAGTGGGGTTGCCTGCCAGCCTGGCGCTGGCGCGCCTTGCGGAATCGGAGTTCTACGGTATCCGCGTGTACGATCCGTGGGCGATCGGCGGGGCGACTTTGCTGATTGCCGTAGTGGGATTGTTGGCTGGGTTAGCGCCCGCTGTACGGGCGATGCGGATTGAGCCAGTGCGCGCGCTGAGATACGAGTAGCTAAAGAAAGCACGCACGGCTACCTTCGGTAAGCTGGATCGAAGTTCTCTACTACCCACACATCCGATCTTGTTTCATGTGCGGACAAAACAAACTTTTTTCCATCCGCGCTCACACTGGCCTGGCCAATCTCTTCCGGATTCGTAAAAACGGTGTGCGGTGCGCCGCTGCCCGCGGGACTCACGGGTATCGACAGCATGGTATTACCAAGGTAGGCGTATATCGAACGTCCATCCGGCGACCATCCGGCGGGACGACAGCCGCTGCCCTGGCTGTCGTAGAGATGTGTCTCCGAATTGTCGTTCAGTGAAATCACCCAGATCCCCCGCTGGGTCCGCCTGTTCCAAAACGCTGCGACCTTCTTGCCATCGGGTGAATACTTCGGGTTGAATATCAAGCCGACGGACTCATCGTGAACCAGAGGCTTTTCCTCTGCCGTTTCTGGATTAAGGATATCAATATTCTGGTTCCCCATCTTCTCGTAAAGGATGTCGCGGCCGGGAGACCATGTGATACCGCCGCTCAATTGAGTCTTAGCAAACTGCCGCCGGTTGGCGCCATCTGCATCGACCGTCCAGACCTTGCGAGATCCACCCTCATCGGAGCCGAATGCGATTCGCTCGCCATCCGGAGACCAAGCGGGGCTGCTGTCGGCGGCATTCGAGAAGGTCAGCTGTATACGAGCGCCGCCTTCCATCGGCATCTTGTAAATGTGCCCCTCGGAGACGAATGCGATCCATTTGCCGTCGGGTGAAATGGCGGGCGAATCGAACCTTGAGGTGCCCTTGGTCAGAGGCGTTGTTTGCAGTCCTTTGCCGGGCTCCTTGCCGTTGTCCGGACTCTGAAACTGAGCCAGCCATAGATTCGAATAATGCTGCGACCTGGAGTACGCGAGGCGCGTCCCATCCGCGGATATGGTAAAGTAAGCGCCGATCTGCAAACCGCTCAATAACACCGATGCCGGTTCTTTGGCTTGCCCTGATCTGGGGTTAATAGCGACCTTCAGGAGGTCTTGGGTGTGGCCCTGGCTGGTGCTAAGGAAGTAAATCCCATCTCCCGCCGGAGACCATCGAGGCGAAGCAAGCTCATCCTCTTCGATCACCTTGCGCTGCTGGCTTCCATCCGGATGGACAGTCCAGATGGCTCTTCTTCCATTTTCCAAGATCGTCAGAATCGCCAGGAAGTTCGACTGCGGCGACCAGTCAAGGTCCCAGGCCCATCGAAAGCCGTTCAGATGTACGATCTTGACACTTCCCGTCACCTTATCCACTATTCTGAAGCCTCGTTCGCTATGCCATTCCATCGCGAGTCTACTGCCGTCGGGAGACCAGGATAGATCGGTGCCCCCGTCGATAAACCTGGGGGCTCCTCCGAGCCGGGGGATCAGGAATATGCCCGGCCTCGGCCGATCATACCGGCGGACGGCAAGTTCCGCGCCGTCTGGCGACCATCTCGGATTCGCAATTACAGAGGACTTTGAGATCTCAATGGCCTGCCCGCCCTTTAGGTCCTGTAACATTAGCCTTTGCTCCTGTCCTGGCTGGCCAGTCACATAGGCGACTAACTTCCCATCGGGGGAGAGGCCCGGATAAGCAGCGTCTCCGACGAACGTAATCTGCCTGTGCGTAGGCTGAGCATGAGGAGACGAAGTTCGAAACATTCCCGCAGGTTTCCAAACCTCATAGAAAATGCCGACCAAGAGGATCACCGCAACGGCACCGAAGAGCCCCAGGCGAACCCGCGGCTGCTGCGCCACTGCTGGCGCCGAAACAGCCCCCGCGCGCCCCGACTCCGTGTCCCGCTTCACCCGCTTCAGATCCGCGCGGAAGTCCGCCGCATGCTGATAGCGCAAGTCGCGGTCCTTCTCCAGCGCCTTGCCGATGATGCGATCCACCTCTGGCGGAATCCGCGTATTCACGGTGCTGGCAGGTGACGGGTCCCGGCCCAGAATAGCCTCGTGAATGATAGCCGTCGTCGCGCCAATGAACGCTTGCTTACCTGTCGCCATTTCGTACAGCACCGCGCCAAAGCTGAACAGGTCCGTGCGCGCATCCAGTTCTTCCCCGCGCGCCTGCTCCGGCGACATGTAAGGCACTGTCCCGACCGCCATGCCGGGGGTTGTCAGGTGCTCCTCGGTCACCGGACTGGTGAAGTCCGGTACCGCGGCGACCCTGGCCGACGGCGCGGCGACCTTGGCCAGGCCAAAGTCGAGAATCTTGGCCTGCCCCCGCGTGGTGATGAAGATGTTGGCCGGCTTGATGTCGCGATGCACGATCCCCGCCTGGTGCGCCGCCTGCAGCCCGTCGGCGATTTGCACCGCCCAGTCCAACAGCTCGTCCGTCTGCGAGGGCTGGTCCCCGATGCGCTGCTTCAGCGTCTCCCCTTCCAGAAGCTCCATGGCGATAAAGGGCTGCCCCCGGTGCTCGCCAATTTCGTAGACCACGCAGATGTTCGGGTGATTCAGAGCCGCGACGGCGCGGGCTTCCCGCTTCAGCCGTTGCAGCGCTGGCGTTGATCCGGACTCACCGCCGGGAACAAACTTCAGCGCCACAGGGCGCGACAATACCAGATCCTCGGCCCGGTAGACCACACCCATGCCGCCCCGCCCCAGCATATTCACTATGCGGTAGTGTCCGCTCACCAAGTCGCTGGGAGACAAGAATGGCGCCGCCGAAGACTCCGTGGAGCCTACCTCCTGCAGGAAACTTCCGGCCAGCGCATCGCCCGCAATCAGCTTTCGTACTTCAGCCACTACGCTGGGGCTCTCGCCCGCCTCGTCGAGGAAGGCATCGCGCGCGTCCGAGGGTTGGTCGAGCACACGCTCGAACAGAGACTTGACGCGCTGCCACCGCCCGGGAGTCATCCGTACACTTCCTGGTACAGCCAAAAGAATTGCATCTCTAAACCGCTAAGGCACCGGCGGCCACTTTCGGTAAGCTGGATCGAAGTTGTCCGCTACCCACACATCCGATTTCGTTTCACTTAAGGACAAAACAAACTTTTTTCCATCCGCGGTCACACTGGCATGGCCGATGTCTTCCGGAACCGTAAAAACGGTGTGGGGTGCGCCGCTGCCCGAGGGGCTCACGGGTATCGACAGCATGTTATTACCAAGATACACGTATATCGAACTTCCGTCCGGCGACCATCCGGCGGGACGATAGACTCGGCCCGGGCTGTCGTAGAGATGTGTCTCCGAATTGTCGATCAGTGAAATCACCCAGAGCCCACGTTGTGTCCACCGGTTCCAAAACACTGCGACCTTCTTGCCATCGGGTGAATACCTCGGGCTGAATAGCAAGCCGCCGGACTTACTCTGAACCAGAGGCTTTTCCGCTGCTGTTTCCGGATCAAGGATATCGATATTCTGGTTCCCCATCTTCTCGTAAAGGATGTCGCGGCCGGGAGACCATGTGATATCGCCGCTCAATTGAGTCTTAGCAAACTGCCGCCGGTTGGCGCCATCTGCATCGACCGTCCAGACCTTGCGAGATCCACCCTCATCGGAGCCGAATGCGATTCGCTCGCCATCCGGAGACCAAGCCGGGCTGATATCGGCGGCATTCGAGAATGTCACCTGTATACGAGCGCCGCCTTCCATCGGCATCTTGTAAATGTGCCCCTCGGAGACGAATGCGATCCATTTGCCGTCGGGTGAAATGGCGGGCGAATCGAACCTTGAAGTGCCCCTGGTCAGAGGCGTTGTTTGCAGTCCTTTGCCGGGCTCCTTGCCCTTATCCGGACTCTGAAACTGAGCCAGCCATAGATTCGAATAATTCTGGGACCTTAAGTACGCGAGCCGCGTCCCATCCGCGGACACGGTAAAATAACCGCCGATCTGCAAACCGCTCCATAACACCGATGCCGGTTCTTTGGCTTGCCCCGATTTGGGGTTAATAGCGACCTTCAGGAGGTCTTGGGTGTGGCCCTGGCTGGTGCGAAGGAAGTAAATCCCATCTCCGGCCGGAGACCATCGAGGCGAAGCAAGCTCATCCTCTTCGATCACCTTGCGCTGCTGGCTTCCATCCGGATGGACGGTCCAGATGGCTGCTCTTCCATTTTCCAAGGTCGTCAAGATCGCCAGGAAGTTCGACGCCGGTGACCAGTCAAGGTCCCAATCCCATCGAACGCCGCTCAGATGTACGCTCTTGAAACTTCCGGTCACCTTACCCACTATCCTGAAGCCTTGTTCGTGATGCCACTCCATCGCGAGTCTACTGCCGTCGGGAGACCAGGATAGCTCGGTGCCCCCATCGATAAACCTAGGGGCTCCTCCGAGCCGGGGGAGCAGGAATATGCCTGGCTTCGGCAGATCATACCGAAAGGCGGCAAGTTCCGCGCCGTCTGGCGACCATCTCGGATTCTTAATTACAGAGGCCTTTGAGATCTCAATGGCTTGCCCGCTCTTTGAGTCCTGTAACATCAGCGTTTGCTGCCCTTCCTTGCCGGTCACATAGGCGATGGACTTCCCATCGGGGGAGAGGGCCGGATAGGCGGCGTCCCCAACGAACGTGATCTGCCTGTGCGTGGGCTGAACAGGAGGAGACGAAGGTCGAAACAATCCCGCGGGTTTCCAAACCTCATAGAAAATGCCGGCCAAGAGAATCACCGCAACAGCACCGAATAGCCACGGGCGAACCCGCGGCGGCTCCGCCATCCCTGGCGCGGAGACAGCCCCCGCGCGCCCCGACTCCGTGTCCCGCTTCACCCGCTTTAGATCCGCGCGCATGTCCTCCGCATGCTGATAGCGCAAGTCGCGGTCCTTCTCGAGCGCCTTGCCGATGATGCGTTCCAGCTCTCGCGGAATCCGTGCTTTCACGGTGCTGGCAGGTGACGGTTCCCGGCCCAGAATAGCCTCGTGAATCATGGCCGTCGTCGCACCAGTGAACGCTTGCTTACCTGTCGCCATTTCGTACAGCACCGCGCCAAAGCTGAACAGGTCCGTGCGCGCATCCAGTTCTTCCCCGCGCGCCTGTTCCGGCGACATGTAAGGCACTGTCCCGAGCGCCACACCGGGGGTCGTCAGGTACTCCTGGGTCAGCAGAGTGGTGAAGTCCGGCGCCGCGGCAGCCCTGGCCGACGGCGCGGCGACCTTGGCCAGGCCAAAGTCGAGAATTTTGGCCTGCCCTCGCGTGGTGATGAAGATGTTGGCCGGCTTGATGTCGCGATGCACGATCCCCGCCTGATGCGCCGCCTGCAGCCCGTCGGCGATTTGCACCGCCCAGTCCAACAGCTCCTCCGTCTGCGAAGGCTGGTCCCCGATGCGGTGCTTCAGCGTCTGCCCTTCCAGAAACTCCATGGCGATAAAGGGCTGCCCCCGGTGCTCGCCAATTTCGTAGACCACGCAGATGTTCGGGTGATTCAGAGCCGCGACGGCGCGGGCTTCCCGCTTGAGCCGTTGCAGCGCTGGCGTTGATCCTGACTCACCGCCGGGAACAAACTTCAGCGCCACCGGGCGCGACAATACCAGGTCCTCGGCCCGGTACACCACACCCATGCCGCCCCGCCCTAACATGCTCACGATGCGGTAGTGTCCACTCACCAAATCGCTGGGAGACAAGAACGGCGCCGCCGAAGACTCCGTGGAGCCTGCGTGCTGCAGGAAACTCCCGGCCAGCGCATCGCCCGCAATCAGCTTTCGTACTTCAGCCACTATGCTGGGGCTCTCGCCCGCCTCCTCGAGGAAGGCATCGCGCGCGGCCGAGGGTTGGTCGAGTACACGGTCGAACAGCGACTTGACGCGCTGCCACCGCCCGGGAGTCATCCGTACAGCTCCTTATATAGCCAGGCGCGCGCCATCCGCCATTCACGATGGATGGTGCGGGCCGAAACGCCCAGCACTGCCGCGATCTCATCGTCAGACATTCCGGCGAAGAATCGCATCTCCACCACCTGGCACTGGCGGCCATCCACCTTCTCCAATCGCGCCAGCGCCTCTTCGAGCACCAGCAGGTTCTCGGACTGCGCGTCGGCAATATCCACGACCCTATCCAGGCTGATCTGAGGAACGCCGCCGCCGCGCTTGCCGGCGTGTCGCTTTCGGGCGCGATCGATCAGGATCTGGCGCATGACATGCGCGGCGATCCGAAAGAAATGGGCACGGTCGCGCCAGGGTGTGCCAGCCTGATCTACCAGCCGCAGGTAGGCTTCGTGGACCAGGTCGGTGCTCTGGAGGCTGCGCGCGGATCGTTCCCGGCGCATATGACCCGCGGCGATCTTCCGCAACTCATGATAGGTCAGCTCCAACAGGCGCGCCTCGGCCTTGGGCTCGCCATTGTTGAAGGCGCCGAGAAGACGGGTTATCTCGCCACTGCCCTCGCCTTGCATGAGTTCCTGGAACCAGGATCTCCTACCGGAGAAGTGAAATACAAGAACCTTAGCGTTTCATATCGATCAATTTCCAAAGTGTTCTCGCTTGCCCGGCACCGCCAAGTCGTTGAAGATTGTATCACATTTGATTCTTCCCCGGGTCGTGGTTCCCCAATGCATATTTTTCAAACCCGTGTTCCTGGCTTTCGGACGCGTCCTTGAGGCCGGTTGTCGGTTTTCTTACTCGTTTCGCGCCATTACTCAGTGAGAGCCGGAGACGACGGCCGCAAGATCGAGTAAGTATTCGGCAGACTCGATGGCGGCAGATAGCAGTATGCGGTCCCGTGCGTGCGTCCGCCGCGTTCCAGGCCCTCCCTCGTGGGTAGGGCGAGGATTACCAAACAGGTTCCTCGCCCGCCCGGCCTGCAAGGGATACGGCTTCCATGTAACTCACGCAAGAATGCAAGCCGATACAGAAAGGAGAAACATATGGCGAAGATAAGACAAGGTGGCCGCTGGTTTTCGGAAAACCACTGGCGCCAGGTAAGCGTTATTCTGGCGCAATCGAGGCGCGGCAAGAGTGTTTTCGCGGCTCACGACCGGCGGGGATGCCTGACAAGACGACAATCGCCCAGGCGGACGTTTGCCGCCGGCGCCGTCCTGGCGGCATCATGCTTCCTGGCCGCTCCAGCGTGGCCCCAAGCCAAATGCATCGTCCCCGCGGGCGCGGACACGAACCCGTCGGGCGCCAGTTTCTTCGCGAGTTTCGCCAACTCCACGTACGAGATCCCGATCCCCTCCGGGAACGGAACCACGACTAACGGAGATTTAAACTCCACGTATTTCCAGATGTTCTACAGCATCACCAACCTCAACGCCTGGATGACCGCCCATAATTATTGCCCCGTCGAGCTGATCGTCGTGGGCGCCTTCCCGGATGTGCGATATTTTTCGGTAACCGACAACGATATGCACTATGCCGCCACGCAGCACCTTGCGGACGCGGACATTGACCCCGTCGGAGTCCCGGGCAACTCCTACTCGAACCCGTTCACGCCAGGCATACAGTACAACGGCGATCAGAAGTACCTTGTGCCCGTCAGCTTGGGATACGTACCAAGCTCGACTACGGTGACGGGATGTGGCATCACTCCTTTCGAGGAAGATAATCTGCTGGATGCCACGCAGCGGCACCTGTCCATGGACTGGAATACTAACGTGCAGGGTAAAAGCCCAACCGTAGCCCATGTGGTCGACACGCCCGAACACACGGCCGGCCCGAACAACAGCGGCCCAAACACAGCGGGAAGCATCATGGTCCGCAACTATCTGGCTCCCCCACTGACGTGCACGGGTTCGCCCGGCTCGGTTAGCTGTTCCCCCCAGCAGACCCCCGTTCAGCAGGTCCACGTGATCGTGCGCGACGTTCAAACGGGCTGCGCGTATAGCGCGGCATGGCTAATACCACCGACTAATAACCTGGTGTACGCGCCTCCGCTCTCGACGCAAGCGCCCAACTGCTCTCAGACTCCCGCGCCGCCGGCTTGCGGTGCAATCCTGTCCACCAGGGATCTGTCGGCGCAGAATGTTTCCAACTGGCTGGACCCTATTCAACACAATCAGCACAAGATTTACGCCAACATTACCCCGCAAGCCTGTTATGCCAATGGCAGCCCCAACGAAGCCGTGCCATTGCCGTTCGCTAACGAAGTGGCGTGGGCGCGCAGCGCGGAGTATGTAACGACCCCTGGGCCGGATGACAGCTACCTTGGGGCGGCTGTGTCCTCGAGCGATCTGGCGGGCATGCTAAGCGGGAGTTCGTGCGCACAGCAGCAGAGCGGGGACGGGTGTGTGATCCGGTTTCGCTTCCAACTCCCGGCCATGCCAAACACGCCGTGTCAGGCGCCCTACAGCAGTTGTGGGCTAACTGGGAGCGAGCAACTGAGATATAGCAGTCTGACGTTCGGATATCAGGGCGCGCCTCCGGCCAAGCTCCTCCAGAACCACGTCGCGTACCCCGACGGCATCGACGCCACTACTGCTAATAGCCCGCAGTCGCTCGTTAGCCTTGCGGACAACGCCTTCGCGAAAACCCCAGGTACCGGAGGTACGGCCGGCAACAACTACGTGACGCTCATCGTGAACGTGGGCGCGACTCTGCCCGGATGGCTCCAACAAACAACAACCAGCGGGGCTGTGGGGGTGACGGGAGGGGTGCAGCCGGTCTTGAGTCCGAACACCAACGCTTCCTACTCGGTCTGGCAGCTTCAGGGTTACACGGTCCTGGACCTGAGCCAGTTTTCCGATGCCGGCTTTACTACGAGCCTTCCACTGATGCTCACCATCCGAAACACACTGCCAAGCAGCACCTTTGGCTGCTCCGGCGCGGCCGTTCCCTTCTCGATGGCAGAGTATACCAATGAGGATGGAAAAGGCGGCGGCTTGATGGGCCCCTACGTGCCGCTGGTCGATTACGTGGATCCCAACAGTCTGCCGCAACCGGCCGGCGTTCCGCCGAGCCTGCCGTCGGCGAGCTCCTGCGGCATTCTCCCCAACAACGGCAGTCCCAGTTTCAACAGCCCGACAAGCCAAAATCCACTGAATTTTCCACAGCAATATTGGCCGTCGTCCGCGACCTATAGCTTGAACTGTGGCACAGTGGCCGCCGCCCCGCCCCAGACCTATTTTGCGGCGACGCAATTCGCCACGCCAGCTACCACCGAGTTCGGTCAGAGCTGTGACACGGCGGCACAG
>Ga0302326_10001558_pt1 | contig 57996 bp, 55 predicted proteins | sample Palsa_T0_3_FD_202264 | JGI IMG/M metagenome (GOLD analysis project Ga0302326, IMG submission 202264) | Peat permafrost microbial communities from Stordalen Mire near Abisko, Sweden - Palsa_T0_3 | ecosystem: Environmental > Terrestrial > Soil > Palsa > Peat permafrost | place: Sweden: Abisko...
GCAGCTTACGGCTGTTTGGAGCCTGCTCCTGCCAGCCGGCTCCGAAGGGTCCTCCTTCATCTCTGATACAGCATCGCGCTTTGAAGAACGCGTTCTTGACACAACCCCGCACAGACCCGTGCTTGCGGCGCTACCGCACACGGTTCTTACTTTGGATATGCCGCCGCATGGCGGCTGGCGTAAAATCGCGCGTCCGGATACTCATGAACAACGTGTGGAACGGGTAGCCATTGAGCGAAGACTTGCCCCAGCTTTTCCCAGCTGGGCCGCCGTTGGCTGCGCTGTTCCAGCGCATGAAACCAGTAGCGGGCGACCTGTCGCCGGAAGCGTGACAGCACCGTCAGGTTGCCGGGAACCGCGTGGTATTGGTAGTAGCCGCTGAGCACGCTCTTCAGCCATCCGCCGACCTGCGCTACCGGTTCGTGCATTCTCCGGCGGAGGTTCTGCTTGATTTCCTGCAGTTTCTTCCGCCGTCGGCTACCCTCGGTAATGCGCCGGACTTCGAATCGCCCCAGACTGTTCTCCGCACCGACATGCCGGAAGCCCAGAAAGGTGAACGACTCCGGTTCCCCTTCCCCACCTTCCTCCCGGTTCTGCCGGGCGAAACGCCCGAACCGGATCAGCCGAGTCTTGTCTTCGTTCAGTTCCAGCCCGTACTTGCTGAGTTGTCCCCGTAAATCCTGAAGGAACTTCTTCGCTTCGTATTCGTGCTGAAGCCCAAGGACGGCATCATCGGCGTAGCGAACGATGATGACGTCGCCTTGCGCCTGCTGCCTCCATTGGTCTGTCCACTGTTCGAGTACGTAATGCAGATAGATATTCGCCAGCATTCGCCAGCAGCTGCGAGATTACTCCCTGAACGCAAAAGATAACCTCACGTTTGAGCGAAGTTTAAAGTATCGATGAGGGTCTTCTTATGACATATGAGTCGGGCCAGGCAGGCTCAAAAGGCCGAGCGTCTAAACCGCGCGCGGAAATTGCTCCAGCGATTCGAGGAATTGCCGGATGCGGTCGAGCGTTTGGCCGAGGACTGCGCCATTTCTCCGCGGCAGGCCCTAAGCGATGAACAAAGCAGCTGCGATTTACGCTCGGGTCTCTTCGAATCGTCATAAGGAGAACCACACGATAGCCAGCCAGACTGCGGCTCTGCTCGCTCACGTGTCGGCACGCGGATACGCCGTGCCGGCGGAATGGGTTATTGAGGACGAAGGTTATAGCGGCGCTGGGCTGGCGCGACCTGGACTCGAAGCTCTTGGTGACCTTGCGGCGGAAGGACAGATTGGCGCCGTGCCGATCTACTCGCCAGATAGGTTGAGCCGCAAGTATGCCTATCAAATCTTGCTGGCCGAGAACTTCGCGCGTTGCGGCATAGAACTGATCTACTGAAGTCTCCGGCTGGGGCAACGCCGGAGGATCAACTGGTCGTGCAATTTCAGGGCATGATCGCCGAGTACCAACGCGCGCAAATCGCAGAGCGCTCACGCCGCGGGAAGCGCCACAAGGCGCAACAAGGAACGGTCCACGTTCTCTCGGGCGCGCCTTATGGATATCGTTACGTTCGCAAGAGTGAGAGTTCATCGGCCTACTACGAAGTGACGAGGCTGAGGCGCAAGTCGTACGGATGGTTTCTAAAGTCTACACACAACAACGTTTGAGCATTAATTAACGCGATTGCGCGCATGCTGAACGAACGCCAGATTCCGACTCGCAGCTCGACCACACGATGGGAGCGTTCGACAGTGTAGGGCATGCTGCGCAACCCAGCTTATTCCGGGAAGGCTTGCTATGGAAAAACAGAACAGCGCCCACGCCAGCGTATCACCAGGCCGCTGCGGCAGCGCAATGGAGTTGCCAGTCTGAGACAGTGCGAGCCACGAAGGGCCACGACAAGAGTGGATCGAAGTTCCAGTGCCCGCTTTGGTAACCGAAGAAATCTTTTCTTTAGCTCAAGAACAACTCCAGAAAAACGCACACCATTCGCCACGGAGTACCATTGAGCCAACACTGCTGCAGGGCCTGCTGGTTTGCCGGCAATGCGGGCATGCGCTGTATCGAACATCCACGCGAATTTCTAAACAGAAAATCAACTACTATTGCCGCATCGGCTCCGATGGATATCGCCGTCTCAAAGGGCCTGTTTGCGCGAATCGGCCCATACGGCAGGACAGCTTGGACCGGATCGTATGGGATTAGATTATCCGTCTGCTCGATGATCCGTCACTCATCCCAAGCGAGATTGATCGCCGCCGGTAAACAGCTCTCGAAAGCAATCCGTTGCACAAACGCGAGGAGGACCTCCGACGCGAGCAGGCGCGGCTGGAGAAGTGCAGCGAACGGGTAATCAGCGCCTATCCAGAAGCACTGGTGACGTTGCCGCAGTTGCGCCAACGCATGCCCGCGTTGCATAGACAAATCCATGCTGTCGAAGCCGAGCTTCACTCATTGGAAATCGATGCCGTTGACGACGCAAGATACCCACAGCTAGCCGAGACGCTAGCGACGTTTCGCGGCAAGTTGCGCGCGCGTGCCGAGACACTCGACGTAGGACAGCGTCAACAAATCCTTCGCCACTTGGTCAAGGAGATTCCTGTCAGACTGGATGGCGATATCATTCCGGAAGCGAACCCGGGCGCCCGGAACGCGGCGGCACGCTCATGGCCGGGGACCTCACGGTTTCGTTGCGGGAATTGTTTTCCGAACTACCCCGCTAGCCTGTACAATTTGGCCGCGTTATCGTGCAGCACCATGTGCGCCAGTTCCAGCGCCCGCTCCCGCGTGATTTCGCCGTCGTTCATCATTTCGGTCAGCGCCAAGCCCAGCGCTTGCCGCGTGCTCTGCGTCGCGATCCAGCCCGATTCTTCCCACCCGTTTTCCTCCGAATACGGATAGGCATCCGTCCCGAATAGAATCTTCTCCGGAGCCAACTCCAGCCATTCCCGAAGCACCTGCGCCACCGCTCGCGGATAATTCATCAGTGTTTGCGATGAGAAATCGGCGTACACGTTTGGCTTGGTTAACAGCGCTGCGATTTCGCGCGTAAACGGCCATCCCCCATGCAGCAGCACGAAATTGGTCCGATGCAGGCGCGGATCGTTCACTACAGATTCGAGCAGCAGCGGATTGGTTCCCGCAATGTGAAAATAGCCGCCCGGCCCCCACGCCACATGCAAATGCACCGCTACGCCCAATCGCCCAGCCTGAGCCGCGATATGGCGGAAGATGAAATCCTGAAGCTTCTTGTAGTCCGGCTTATTGTGGTCCAGGCCGTGCACATATGCGTCCTCGGCTTCGGCACGTGGAACGTCCTCGAAATCGAGCGAACGCAGGTACGCCGCTTCAAACTTGAACGCCACCGCGCCGCCACGCTTCTGCCGCTCCAGCGTCGCATCCACCACCTTTTGCAAATATTCCCCAAGCGACGCCGGGGCTTTGGCATAGCCGCAATCCTTCAGATACCTCAGCAGCAGACGATCCTCGTCGTCGTAAAACGCTTTGCGATCCGCATTCTTCCCCGCCAGCTTGCGATTGTCGAGTGGGAACATCAATGCATCCACAAACGGCACCCACAGGAATCGCGGCGGTGCAATCCCGAGCCCCAGCGCGATACGATTGGCCAGCATCGTTTCGATCCCCAGTCGATCCAGCACCCAGTTGGGATAATCGTTGCCTTTCTGCTCGATCAAGCTGCGCCTTCCCGCCGGGCCGAAAAGCTGACGCGAGGCTTCCGCCACGAGCGGCGACCCGGCGCGAGTTCGCACCGGTTCGGTATAAGGGTCCATGTGCTCCACCGGCAGAGCGTCGTACCCGGTGTCGCCCGCCGCCGGCAGCACTGGATGGGCGTGATTGTCGATGGCCTTGATTTTGGCGATTTCGGCGGCGATGGCGGGATCGATTTGAAGCTGGGCGCATGCCAATGGCGCAAGCGCCACCAGCAGGGCGAGCAGTTTCATGGTTCTGCGATTCCCAAACGCCATCCGAGTTGGGCTGAGTCGAGCCACGAGATGTCTTCAAATCGCACAGAGCCGCTAACCTTGCCGAGAACGAAGGCACAAGGCGCTTCGCCAAACCGATCGAGGCGGGAGTTCAACCAGGATGCCGCCGAAAGCGGCGCGGCTAGCACCACTGGACTCGCCGGGTAGATCGCGAGCTTCGCGCCGAAGTGCGGATCTACTAGCGTATCGGACGGTTCCAGCCCGTACGCTCGCCGATATCGTGCGATGGCATCGTCCAGATTACGAACTGCCACCACCACCCTCGCAATACCGGTGAATTCGGCTGTGCTTGGCTTACCGCTGGGAAATGCGCGATTGTCGCGCGGCGTGAAATCGTGAATCAGGAACGGAAAAAATCCACCATTCGTCGGCCCCACCTGCGCGGTCTCCCAATCGATCTGCACGCCATCGGGCCGTTTGCGGCCGCTTTTATTAGGACCCGTCACTTCCACCCCAGCTTTGCGCAGCCGCTCGACCTCGGCCGGAAAATCCGCGGGCCGGATGGCCCAGGCGCACGGACCGCCGTCCGATTCCAGAAATTTGTGCCAATAATGCGCGGCCAATGCGGCAGGATCGGCCTTGGGCTGGATCGCGATCAACTCCAGATAGGATCCGTCGGGAAAGCTGGCCAGCGCCATCTCAGTGGCATGATTCGAATGCGGACCCCCATACTCGCTCCGGATGCCGGCCGCCTCGCGCAGCGCCTTCCGCATGGCCTCGACATTCCTGCCCGCCACCGTCACATGATCGATGTGAAATTGTTGCCCCATAAGCGGGAGGGCGATGCCGGCCATCCAAAGGAAATTGCGCATCACTTATGATAGCGCCGCGATTTTGTCGTCCAGGTGCTTCAACGCCGCTTCCAGCGTCACGCGATACCGGGGGTTCTGCGAGGTCTCGATGTCGTGCAGCACGCGCGTGCGAGAAAGCTGTAAACTCTCCCGCTGCTGGTTACGATCCGCGTCCTCCGGGCTCAGCTTCGGTAATTTCGCCAACGCCGCCCTCTCTTCCGCGGAATCGATCTGGGATTCCACGCCCTTGCTTTCCCAACCCCGCGCCATGCTCTCAGTGTGTCACTTTCGCCCGCCAGTCGCACTCACCCCTCGGGCCCCGCTGTCGGACCTGGTCCGGGGCGAAATCCTCTTTTCAGCAGCCTGTGTCGAAACGGGCTCCCTTATCTAAAGTCCGAAAAGACCGCTTGCTCACGCGCGCGGCTCAGCACACCGGCTGTTAGGACTTCGCTTTCTTCTTCTTGGAAGGCTTCGACTTGCCGGAACCGTTGAGGGCCACCGCTTGGCGAACGAGCGCCTTGAAGTCGGACTCGTCAACTTCTTCTCCTTCGTGGATGTCGATCGCGCGGCGAGTGTTTCCATCGAGACTCGAGTTGAAGAGACGGGCCGGATCCTTCAGAGACGCGCCCTTGGCGAAGGTAAGCTTCACGACCTTCTTGTAGGATTCGCCAGTGCAGATGATGCCGTCGTGCGACCAAACCGGCGTGCCCCTCCACTTCCACTCCTCGACGACGTCCGGGTCTGCGTCCTGGATGAACTTGCGCATTCTGCCGAGGGTTTTCCCGCGCCAGTCCCCGAGTTCGGCGATTCTTTTCGAGATGAGCTCCGATGCCGACTGGTCTTGGCTCGCGTCCGGCTTTCTCATGTTCTCATCCTAGCTTAAAGTTCCAGAGTACCGGCGCCCGAAGCCGAGGATTGAGCTCAGGGCAGCGCCGGATAGCCTTGTAAATTATCACGGACGCCCTGGATCTTTAGTTCGTCGATGATCGCTTTTTCGATTGCCTCCCGGATTGGGGAGAATGGGCCGGCTTCCAGACGATCCCCAACTCGCGCAGCGCCCGCCCGAACTGCGCCGGCGGCATCTCCCGCGGGTCCTTGTCCACTGCTGGCTCATCGCGTTTGCGCTTCTCCGCCGTTTGAAACAAGCTCGCGTTGTCGGCATAAAACGCGGCCGCCCGAACTTCTCCAGGTAATTCCACAACAGCCGCATGTTCTCTTCGGTCGAATCGTGCCGCACAAAACGAGCGAACAATCGGCCGGTGGCGTCGTCGATCATCGCGATCAGATACAACTTCTCTCCTCGCCCCTCCAACCAGTCGTGCTCGCTGGTGTCCCACTGGCCCTCCGTCCGGTGGTCTCCGAGTCGCTGTTGTACCAGGCACGACTCCGCTCTCATCTTCGACCGGTCTGCTGGCACCAGCTCTCCCAACCGGTCCCGCCGCGGCCGCCAGAGCTTGCCGCGAATCATCCATTTCCTTACGGTCTCCTTGCTAGTCTCGATCCCGTGTTTCCTTCCCAGGTATTCCGCCGGCCAATGTGGGGCCGAATCCTTCGTACACGGGCGCCGACAAGATCCCCACCGCTTGCTGTTCGATGCTCGCATCGATCCTGCGACTGGACGGCCTCCCGCGCAGCCCGTGGACCACTGCCTTGTCGCCACTTTTTTTCAACGCAAAGCAACCGCTTCACTTGCCGAATGCTTAATCCCAACTTTTCGGCAGACTGCCCTCTGCGTGATCAGTCTCTTCTTGGCGTTCTTCAACGTCACCAGCCGGTCTCTATCGGCTTGCGTCATCAGTAGTTGTCCTTCTTGCACTCTTCCAGGCTGAACTTGTCAAGGGGACATTTCTACTTTGCTCAAAGGGCACATTATCACTTTGCCGGCACACGTTAACAAAGTGGCGGTTAAGAAAGTGGCGGATTATTTCGCGCTTCACGCTATCTAGGGCGAGAGTCAGCACCTGGGTTCAAACAATCCGGGAAAAAAGGAGCACAATATGAAGAGCCTTCAGCATTTAGCAGTCGGAGCGGCCTTGGCCCTCCTGGCATGTACCAGTTTGCCCGCGCAAGATATCAATATGCGGGCGAACATTCCGTTCGATTTCCACGCCGGTGACAGACTGATACCCGCCGGCGAATACGTAATTCATGAGCAAGGCCCCCTGGTCTACTGGCGCGGCCTGGACGACAGGCCGGCATTCGCCTTGATAACCAATCGCACCGAGGGGCGGGGTCGCCAAAACAACCGGCTGGAATTCGACCGCTACGGTAACGAGTACTTTCTCAAGGCAATCTGGAGTTCGACCACTCAGGACGGACGCCAGTTGCTTCCGACGCCGCTGGAGAAGGAACTGGCCAAACGAGGCAATGTTCCGGCGCCGGCCACAGTGAATCTCACCGGCAGCAAGTAATCCGCAAACTTCGAGCGGCGCGGACTCTACCAAGAAAGAGGGCGCGCCGCCCGTTCCCACTTTGATTTTTCCGAAAAATCGAGCTCTTTCTCAGATGCTCGCTCGACAACGGAAGCCTGGACCGGAATAGGCGGACTACTACCTACGTGATCGCGTTGACCGGGTATTGGACCTTTCGCTGTACGCAGAATATTTAGCGAGCCGGTAACGTCATCTGGTTTGCCAGAATGAGCGGTGCGCGGGCGACCGTTTGCCCATCGCCGTGTGCCAGCTGGCGTCCACGAGACAAGCAGCGGGAAGCAATAGTTTCGCCCAATGCAACCCTCTGGCTGAAGCGTGACCCGCGTCCACACCTGGCATCCCGCAGTGTTGGGCTCTTAGGGTTGACGCAAGAATAACTTCAAGGATCTGGTGAGATTGTATAGTTCCATCTTGGTAGCGTGTTGCTGCGTTTGAGGCGACGGCGATCCGGCTGGAGGCCGGTGGGATAGTCTTTTCGACCCGGATTGTGCGTGGTTAAGGCGTCCGGGGTAAGACAGCGTGGCATCTTGGGGCCCACTCGGGCAAGGGCAACGGTTACGACTACGACTGGCGGACGAGAGGGTGTTCCAGGCAATCCAACCCCTCTTCCACGCGCCTGGGGCCCATTGGTTGAAAATCGGGTTCATGACCAGATGAACTATAGCCCGGCATTGCGCGCCGACACTCGCGCCACGCTGGACCAGTCGGAATCACCTTGGCCTTGAGCGAGGGCCGAAAGCAAATGGTCGTGAACCAGGCTGGCGAGCGGCATCGGCGAACGGCACTCTTGGGCCGTGGCCAGCGCCAGGCGCATATCTTTCAATCCCAGCCGCAGAGCGAATCCCGCTGGCTCGAACTTCTCTTCGGCGATCGCGCGCCCGTAGTTCGTGACTACCGGGGATCCGAAAAGCGTACTCATAATCTCAAAGAAGCTGGCCGGCGCCACGCCCGCTTTGCGAAGCGTGGCATAGGCTTCGCCGAACGCTTCGATCACGCTCATGATCATGAAATTGCCGCAGAGCTTCACCGCGTTGGCTTGCCAGGCTTCAGCGCCAACCACAAAGGTCTGCCGGCCCACGGCATCGAACAAAGGAAGGCAGCGATCTATCCATTCGCTGGGGCCCGCGGCCACCACCAGCAGCTTTTTATTCTCGGCAGCGTCGGGCCGTCCAAAAACGGGAACACTAAGGTATCCCTGATTGTGATCGGCGTGCTCGGCCGCCAGGCGCCGGGCCAGAGCGGTACTGATAGTGCTGTGCGAAATGTGGAGCAGGCCGCCGTTAGAAGCCGAGAGGATTCCCTCGCTGCCGAAAACGATGTGCTCCAAGGCCGAATCGTCGGACACCATGCTGAGGACAGCCTCTGCGTCGCGGCACGCATCGGCGGGTGAATCGGCGATGCGCGCGCCTCCCTTGTCGGAAGCTTCCGCCGCGAAAGCCTCCGCTTTATCGCGGCTACGATTGTAAACGGCCAGCTTGTGGCCGGCGCGAAGTAGGTTGTGCGCCATGCCGGCGCCCATTTTTCCAAGTCCTATGAATCCGAGGTTCATACTGGAAGGATAACTCGGCACTGTATCCTGAACTTAGTGCGTCCGATTCACATTTTAGGCGGCGGCTTGGCGGGCTGCGAAGCGGCGTGGCAAATTGCGCGCGCCGGGCACGATTGCGTGCTGTTCGAGATGCGGCCAGCGCGGCCAACGCCGGCTCACAAGACAGACCGCCTGGCGGAGCTGGTCTGCAGCAATTCGCTCAAGAGCGAATCGGAAAACACAGCGCCCTGGTTGCTCAAAGAGGAACTGCGCAGACTGGACTCGCTACTCTTGCGCGCGGCTCAACAGGCCCGCGTCCCGGGTGGGCATGCGCTGACGGTGGATCGCGAGGTGTTCGCCCAGGAGGTTTCGCGCGCCATTGAGGGTAACCCGCACATCGAAGTGCGGCGTGAGGAGGCGACCTCCGTTGCGGACGAAGCCATCACGATCATCGCGACTGGCCCGCTCACTAGCGGCGCGCTGGCGGAGGAAATAGGGCGGCTAACCGGCGCCGATCGGCTGTTTTTCTACGATTCGATCAGCCCCATCGTGGAAGCGGATTGCATCGATCCTTCCATCGCATTTCGGGCCTCGCGCTACGGGAAATCGCTCGACGGCACCGACGATTACGTGAATTGTCCCTTCGACCGCGAGCAGTATGAGCGCTTTGTGGATGCGCTGCTCGCAGCCGAGGCGGTTCCATCGCATATTCCGGAGGACAATGCACGATTCTTCGAAGCCTGCCTGCCGATCGAGGAGCTGGCGCGGCGCGGGCGCGAGACGCTGCGCTTTGGTCCGATGAAACCGATGGGGCTGACGGATCCACGCACCGGACGCCGTCCCTATGCCGTGGTGCAGTTGCGGCAGGAAAATCTGCGTGCCGACAGCTACAACCTGGTGGGCTTCCAGAATCACATGCGCTTTCCCGAACAGGCTAGCGTTTTTCGAATGATTCCCGGCTTGGAGCGGGCCGAATTTTTGCGCTACGGCCAGATTCACCGCAACACTTATATCAACGCTCCCGCTTTACTGACTTCGACGCTCCAGCTTCGGACCCGCGGCCGCGTATTCTTCGCCGGACAAATCTCGGGTGTGGAAGGGTACGTGGAATCGATCGCCACAGGCTTGGTTGCGGGACGGCATGCCGTAGAACTGGCCGAGGGCGCAGAGATTCAGGCCTTCCCACGCGAAACTGCTATCGGATCGCTGTGCGCTTATGTGTCAGGCGCCGACGCTCGCAACTATCAGCCGGCCAATATCACGTTTGATTTGTTACCCACCCTCGATGAGCCGACCCGCCTCCGTTTCCGGCACGACAAAAAGGCCCGCCACGCCGAAGTTTGCCGGAGGGCGCTCGAAAAACTGGACGAATATCGGTCCGTTTATGCCTGATTTGGGTCAGCAGATAGAAATATTCCTGGGCGAACTGCGCCGCCAGAACGCATCTGAACACACGGTGCGGAACTACGCATCGGATCTGGATCAGTTCGTCGCGTACTTCTCGATTCCCGATAAGCCCGAACCTACGCTGGAAGACATCGACACGCTGGCGATTCGGGAGTGGCTGGGACATTTGTATGAGCAGCGGCTTACGGCCGTGAGCATGCGGCGAAAATTGGCGGCGGTGCGGAGCCTCTTCAAATTCCTGCTGCGGGAAGGGTTGGTGGAGAAAAACGTGGCGCGCCTGGTGCGCACGCCGAAGGCGCCTACGACGCTTCCGTCGGTGATGACCGCCGAACAGACCAATGCGCTGGTGGACGGGGTCACCGGGGCGGCCGACAAATTCGAACGGCCTTATCCAGCGCGCGACCTGGCGATTTTCGAGGTGCTCTATGGCTGTGGGTTGCGCATCAGCGAACTGGTGGGCTTGAACCTGGACGATTTCGATTTCAGCGAACGCTGGATTCGCGTGCGCGGCAAGGGTAAAAAGGAAAGACAGGTTCCGTACACCGGAAAAGCGTCGGCGTCGCTGGATCGTTATCTCCGGTTGCGACAGCCCGAAACTGGGAGTGAACAAGCTTTGTTCCTGAACCATCGCGGCGGCCGGCTGAGCGACCGGGGCGCGCGCGGCATCGTGAAATTTTATGCGCGGATGGTCACCGGCGATTCCTCCATCCATCCGCATAGCCTGCGGCACGCCTATGCCACGCACCTGTTGAGCGATGGAGCCGACCTGCGGGCCATCCAGGAATTGCTCGGCCATGCCCGGTTGTCCACTACACAGAAGTACACGCAAGTGTCGCTGGCGGATTTGATGGCGGTGTACGACAAGGCCCATCCCAAGGCGTGAGGCGCTCGCGGAGCGCATGCTAAAATGAAACTAAATCGAACAAAACATTCGATAGTTACGTTTAAACCTGCTGGGGAGACTCGTCCCAAGTGAAAGCAAACTCAAAGATTCTGCTGACCATCGGCCTGATTGTGCTGGTTACCGGCGGCGTCTTCGGCAGCATCAAGTACAACCAGCGCGGCATTGTAGACGTCCAGACCGGACGCGTGGTGCGGCAGGATCTGGTGGCCACCGTTACCGCTTCCGGCGAGATCAAACCGAAGAATTATATCAACCTCGGCGCGAACACGCTCGGCCCCGCGCCCATCACAGAGATCATGGTGAAGGAAGGCGACCGTGTGCGGAAAGGCCAAGTGGTGGCGAAGATGCAGTCCGTCCAGGCGAATGCCGATGTAGTGGCGCAGAATGCCGGCATCGCCACATCGCTGGCGGATTCGGCGGCTGCGGAAGCGGGATTGAAGTCGCAGGCTGAAGGCGTCACCACCGCACAGGCCACCTTGGAAAAAAACCGGGCCGAACTGGATCGCACCAAAGCGAATTACGACCGGTCCACGGAGCTGTACAAGGAAAAACTGCTCGCCAGGCAGGATTTCGATCAAAAGAAGGCCGAATACGACACAGCGGTGGCCGCCATGGGCGAAGCGCAGGCCCGGCTGGATCAGGCCAGGGCGCAGGAAGCGCAGGCCCGGCAGCAGCTTGCGTCCGCGCAAAAGCGCATCGCGCAATTGCAAGCCGGTTTGGATCGTTACAAAGATATCCTGTCACAGTATTACGTAACCTCGCCGATCGATGGCATCGTGACGAATTTGCCGGTTCGCGCCGGCGAGACCGTGGTGCCGGGCGTGCAGAACTCGGCGGCCAGCACCATTATGACCATCGCGGACATGTCGGTGATCACGGCCGAGGTGAAGGTGGACGAGACCGACATCGTGAATGTGAGTTTGAACCAGACCGCTGAGGTGACTATCGATGCGATGCCCAACCGTATTTTTCACGGGCATGTGACCGAGATCGGCGACACCGCGATCTTGCGATCGAGCGGCGTGGCCGCGTCGCAAAGCAACACTTCGGATCAGGAAGCGAAGGACTTTAAAGTGGTGGTTGCGTTGGACGATCCTCCGGAAGACATTCGGCCCGGATTGTCTTGCACCGGCAAAATCACCACGGCCACCAAGCCGCAGGTGCTGACCATTCCGATCCAGGCGCTTACCGTTCGCAAGAGAGGCGATCTCGACCCGGTTAAAAAAAGCGGAAGCGTGGAGGCTGCAAGCGATCCCGTGGCGGAAAAGGCCAAGAGGGAAGAGTTGCAAGGGGTTTTCGTAGTGCGAAACGGCAAGGCGGAATTTTTGCCGGTAAAGACCGGAATCACGGGCGCGACGGATATCGAAGTAGTGGGCGGCTTGAAAGAAGGCGACCAGATCGTCACCGGCAGTTACAAAGTAATCCGCACTCTGCGGAACCTCGCCAGGGTAAAAATTAATAACACCGTGGTTACAACACCCTCGGAAAGCTAGCGGATGGCCACTGCGACACAAGAACTGCAGGATCGCGGCGAAAGCTTAAGGCGTGAAGGCATTGTCATCCGCACTTACGATCTATGGAAGACGTATGTGATGGGCGACCAGGAGATCCATGCGGTTTCAGGCGTCGATATCGAAATCCGGCGCGGCGAATATGTGGCGATCATGGGTCCATCGGGATCCGGCAAGTCGACGCTCATGAATCTAATTGGGTGCCTGGATTCGCCCACGCGCGGCCTGTACTATCTGAACGGCAACTTAGTCAGCGACATGCAGGACGACGAACTGGCGCACATTCGCAATAAGGAAATCGGATTCGTATTCCAGACCTTTAACTTACTGGCGCGCGCTTCCGCGCTGCACAATGTAGAGTTGCCATTGATCTACGCCGGGGTTCCCAAAGTACAGCGTTTGGAGCGCTCCAAGGCAGCCTTGCGCGCGGTAGACCTGGAATCGCGCATGAATCACCGGCCCAATGAGCTGTCGGGCGGACAGAGGCAGCGCGTGGCGGTGGCTCGGGCGTTGGTAAACAATCCATCCATCCTGCTGGCCGACGAGCCGACAGGCGCGCTGGACACCGCTACGGGCAACGAGATCATGACGCTTTTTGAGCGTCTCTGGCAGCAGGGCAACACGATCGTTCTGGTAACGCACGAAGCCGACATCGCTATGCGCGCGCGCCGGGTGATCCACGTCCGCGATGGCAAAGTTGAAAAAGATGAAAAGATAAAATAGGCGGCTGCGGGCTTCGCAGCCTGCAGGCCGTCCAGGCGGAAGGCGCCGCAGTTCCGGTGGCCCAGCATTTTGGCGATCCCGATGCGTTCCATTTACGGATGTCATGCCAAGCTTCGTGGTTGGTGGCACCCAAGAAATGGAGTGACAATGCTGCTGGGACATCTCAAACACAGATCGCGAGCACTAACGAAGAACCCGGGGATGACACAGTAGCTCATGGGAACCGCATGTTTGAGAAAACGGCCATCTACACCTACGCCACCTTCCATTTCATGTCGGGGGATAAGGCCGAAGTATCCGGATGTGGGTATAGCGCTTAAGCATCTGCTTGGATAAGTGCCCGGCGATGTCCCTATGGACTGGTCTCGTGCGCACCAAATCCAGTCACATTACCGGCCGTGGTCGTTACAGCGCCGATTGACGTAGCATCGACGCTGTTCCCGGTTCCTATTGGCCTGTCCCGTTAGTTGCTGGACAAAATATTCCCGCTGCCGTCCACCAGATTCACCACGCCCGCGCGCAAGCCCGCATATACCGGCGTAAAGCTGACCTTCACCGCACACGTGCCGCCCGCCGTCACCGCACCCGCACAGGTAGTGCTGCTCAGCGTGAAATCCCGATTCGGAGCGCCCGCCGTCACCACCTGCGGCGTGCCAAAGGTAACGGATGCTTGGGCGACAAAGGTGAGCGTTCTTGTTGCGGTCTGGCCGATGCCGACGTTGCCGAAATCCGTTGGCGGTCCCCACACCCACGTGTCGTTGTAAAAGGGATAACCGCTGGCGAAGGCGTCCAGTCCTCCGAACAGAACCAGTTGACCTTGCGCCGGATCGTAGGCCATGGCGCTGTTATAACGCGCCGACGGGCTGGCCGCGGGGATCAACTGGGTCCAGCGGGTCCCGTTCCACGCCCACGTGTCGCCGAGAACAGCGCCGGTGTAGGCGTTATATCCTCCGAACAGAACCACCTGACCTTGCGCCGCATCGTAGTCCATGGCGCTGCTATAACGCGGCGACGGGCTATTGGCAGGGTTCGCCTGAGTCCAGTTGGTCCCGTTCCACAACCAGGTGTCGTTGAGAAAAGCCTGGTTCTGGCCGCCGAATCCTCCGAATAAGACCACTTGGCCGTGCATCGCATCGAAGGCCATGGCGTGGCCTTCACGCCCCGGGGGGCTGGCCGCTGGAGTTGGTGCCGTTCCACACCCACGTGTCGTTGTAACAACAGCCGCCATTCTGGTCTCCTCCGAACAACACCACCACGCCCTGTGCCGCGTCGTAAGCCATAGCGTGTTCATCGCGCGCGGGGGGGCTGGTAGCTGGGCTCTCCTGGGTCCAGTTGGTTCCATTCCAGACCCACGTGTCGTTGAGATCGCATTGGCAGTCCTCGCCGATTCCCCCATACAATACCACTTGGCCGCTCGCCGCATCGCCGGCCATGGCGAGGAGGTCACGCGCACCCGGGTTGGGGCCGGAGGGGGTCACCTGAATCCAGTTCGCCCCGTTCCACAGCCACATCCAATCGATAGAATTTTCGCTCGCTCCTCCCCACAAGACCAGTTGGCCATGCACCGCATCGTAGGCCAAGGCCGCGCCATAGCGAGGGGAAGGTGGCCGCGGGCGCTTCTTGAACCCAGTTCGGCAATAGAGTCTGCGCTTGCGCAGAAGCGCACACCGAGCCCAGCAGCAGCAAGAGAGCCGAGGAACACAACCGCCGCTCCGGTCTCTTTAAGGTGCGTCTTGAATTAGGTTAAGGTGCGTCTTGAATTAGGGCTCATCATCGCATCCATCCTCTTTTTTCTTATAACTCAGCGGTTCATAGTTCTCATGGCTGTCCCCTCAAGAGTACCGTCGATTGCCGTTCCCGAATAGTACGCGCCGCCGAATGTGAGTACTGATACTTGCGGTTCCTTTTAGGGACGCCGGAGCCCGCGCAGGCTAAATATGGCGATTAAATTGAGCGGGACGCAAAGGACCATTTTTGAGACTGACAGACGTTATGTAAGTCGGCTCATCCGGTAATAGTAAATGTGACCTGGGTGCCGGGCGCCGCGCTCGGTGGATTCACAGCCTGGATGTACGGCGTTTGGAGCTGGGCCTGCGCGGTAGTCATTGCAACCGCAGCCATCAAGGTTAGAAAGCACTTCATAAGTTACCTCCCCGAGTTTAGCGCGAGGCGCTAAACAGGGCGATGCAGGGCTCCTGAATCGTGTCTAAATTTTTTATGAACGCTTAAACGATTGGCATGAAAGGATAAGCCACGCCAGGGCGTCCAATCAGCGCAGAATTTCCACCAGCAGGACCCAGGCGCTAATGGTGCCCGCCACGAACGAGAATGCGAAACCCGGCACCAGCCAATAGAGCGCGCCCGGAACTCCCAGTAGCAGCGTGATTCCCGCCACTAAGAAAGGAACGGCCGCCAATTGACTGAGGACGGCCCGCAGCACGAACCACCACCAAGGATGGCGGGCCCTTAGCATCAGGTATTGAACCAGCCCGATAACCTCGGTTACCCACACCGCCGAGCCGATCGCGAGGATGTCAACGGCCAGTGTCCGCTCGGCCTGCCTGGGAACTAATACTGCGCTCGATATGAGAAATACTTCCATTAATTGCAGAATTGATTCAGCGGCGCGTCCCGGCAAGCCGGGATACGTCATAATTTTGCTCTGATTAATGGAAAAGGCGACAAACACCAATCCCGTGAGCGTGGCTGCGGCGCCCGCCTGAACCGCGAGGAAGGTGTTCCATTCGGCGATCGATTCGAGGCTCAACTATTCAACCGGCTCGATGCCAGTTGGCTAAACGGATTTTCGTCGGCGGCGTCGGCCAGCGTGAAGCTGTGCAGCGTGGTGAGAGATCCAGGCGGCGTGATTAAAAACACCGTGCCACAGCCGAGGTGACACGTGTTTTCGGCGCCGCCGTTATACGTGGTCCCATAAAGGCCGCGGCTGGACCCCACCGCCAGCCCCGCCTCCGGAAAAGACCCGTCCGGGCAATTGCCCGTATTCTGGCCCGACTCGCAAAAGCTATACAGGCTCGTGAAACCGCCGCCGCCCTCCACCACTCCGGATCGCGGCCCCTGCCCATCCGCGCAGTTGCTTAAAGCGCAAAAACTGTACAGGGTGGTCAATGTGCCGCCGGAGGCGATCTGAAACACCGATCCCTGGCTATGCATGCCGCCGCCGTTGGTTGTTCCGTAGTAATCGCCATTGGCGCCGTGCGCCCGCCGGCGTGATCCGAAAAACGGTTCCTCCCCCGCCGGCCGCGCCGCCGTTTCTGGTGGTCCCGTAGAAGCCGCCGCCCGGGCCAAGTACCAGCCCGTTCGGTCCCGCGCCGGGCGGGGATTTTTCATGCGTCCTCCGAGTCTTTAGTAGACTCGAAATCGACATTATAGGTCAAGACTCGGGAGTGCGAACCAGGCGCGCGCTGTAGGCTTGCGTGAATTCGCACGGCTGGAGATGCGCAGTCGTAGGGCCCAGGAGCCGGCCGCCAGCAGGAGCTGGATGAATCGCAGTTCAGACCCGATTAATATCGCAAGTTTCAAGCACCCGTTTCGGCCAGCCAAGCTTGGCCACTTTCAACATCGCACGGCCAATCTGCTCGGTGCTGGTCACATACTTGGGAAACCGTCCCTGCAATACCGGCAGTAACGGCCCGAGCAGCGAGTAAAACGCCCGGTACAGGCTGGTCTTGGATTGGATGCCGTGCAGCGGCACAATCAGAGCGGGACGGAAGATGTAGGCCGCGTGGAACGGAAGGCGCAGCAGTTCGTTTTCCGTCTTGCCCCTGACACGAGCCCACATGGAGCGGCCGCGCTCTGAGCTATCGGCGCCGGCGCCTGAAACATAAATGAAAGTCATGTTCGGATTCAGGTTCACCAGCACGCGCGCCGCGGCGAGGGTGAAATCGAAGGTGATGCGCAGGTAGTTTTCCTCGCTCATGCCGGCCGAGGAGATCCCCAGGCAGAAGAAACAGGCGTCGAAGCCCGCCAGTTGGCTTTCGATCGGTGCATAATCGAGAAAATCGCGGTTCAGTAGTTCGCGCAGTTTCGGGTGCTGCCGGCTGCTAGCGTGGCGTAAGACAGCCACCGCGCTTTCGACATCGGGATCGAGCAGGCATTCGCGCAGCACGCCCTGGCCGACCATCCCTGTGGCGCCGAAGAGAAGAACCCGCATGTCTTATTAGAACCCGGCTCGCCGCCATGGGAGGCCCACCGCTTCCTTACGGTCGCGGCTCTGTAACGCGCGGAATCTACCGACGCGCGCGTGAGCAAGCGGTTAGCGGCGTGCGGGAACTGCTGCAAGGCGAGACAGGGCCGCAATAATGCAGGCGAAGGCGCGGGCGGCAGAAGCGATAGAATAGACACCGATGTCCGCGCCTTCTCAAACACCCGCCGTCGCCCGCCAGTTCCGCCTCGCCGCGCGGCCCTCCGGGCTGCCGAAAGAATCCGATTTTAGGCTGGAACAAACGGCTTTGCCCGCTCCCGAACAAGGCCAGGCACTGGTTAAAACCGTTTATCTTTCTGTCGATCCCTACATGCGCGGCCGCATGACTGGGGTACGGACCTACGCCGATCCAGTGAATCTCGGCGACGTGATGGTGGGCGGGGCCGTCGGCCAGGTGATCGAGTCTCAGGACCCCAAGTTCCAGCCAAGCGATTTCGTGGTGGGCTATTGGGGCTGGCAGGATCATGCCGTCATGCCCGCCGCTTCGCTGCAAAAGCTGGACCCGCAATTGGCCCCGATCTCCACCGCGCTCGGCGTCCTTGGAATGCCGGGCATGACGGCCTACTTCGGTTTCCTCGACATCTGTCATCCCAAGCCAGGCGAAACGGTGGTGGTTTCCGGAGCGGCTGGAGCGGTGGGATCGCTGGTGGGCCAGATCGCGAAGATCCACGGTTGCCGCGTTATTGGTATCGCGGGCGCCGACGACAAAATCCGGCACATCGTCGGCGAGCTGGGCTTCGACGCGGCGTTCAACTACAAGACAACCGCCGACTACCGGGCCAAGCTCATGGAACTGTGCCCCAACGGGATCGACTGCTATTTCGACAACGTTGGAGGAGAGATTAGCGACGCAGTTTTTACGCTGCTGAATCCGTTCGGGCGCGTTTCAGTGTGCGGGCAGATCTCGCAATACAATCTGCTAACGGCCGAGCCCGGGCTGCGGCTGCTGACGCTGATCCTGGTGCGGCAACTCAAGGTGGAAGGCTTCATCGTCACGCGTTTTCAGGACCGCTTCCGTGAAGGCGCCGCGCAGATGGCGCGCTGGATACAAGAGGGCAAGATCCAGTATCGCGAGGATATTGTCGAAGGCTTCGAAAATACTCCGCGCGCGTTCATCGACATGCTGCAAGGCAAGAACACCGGCAAGATGCTGGTGAAGGCGTAACCTTCGGCGCCGCGAATTACTTGCGCACCGGGAATGCCTATCGCCAGACCGACGATTGCGGACATTATCGTCATACTTTTGCCCCCGCGGTCGAATCGCGAGAATTACCCAGCGCCTTTAAGTTTGTTACAGGATGACTTCCGTTCGGCTAGGGCAAAGCGTGCGGTCAACTCACAAAGCGCCTGCGTGAAACCACAATTTTCGGCTGTAAACTTGCAGCTTCGCCAAACGACGCGCGATGACGGGCGTCTATCGGCCTGCGAGCGGCCAGAAGATCTCCGTCCTCCAGTCCTTGGGATCGGGATAATCGCCCGGATCGGTGATATAAGATTCCCAAGGCGCTCCGGCTGCGGTAAGACCTTCGGCTTCTATCCACTGTCGGATTGCGGCGTGCGCCTGGTCGAGCTGATCATAAGAACCGGCATGCGTGGTGGTAGCCGCCAGTCCGCCGGGCAAGGTTTCGCCGCGAACATCTCCGCTGGGCGACGCCGCGACGTGGGCGGCCACCGGGAGTCCGGCTTCGATGGTCCACAATTCGGGTCCCTTTTCGAGATATCGCGTGAATGGCGGACCTGCCAGCGTAAAACCTTGCTCTTGCGCGTGCGCGAAGACGCAGCCCAGCGCCTGCGCCAGCGTGGTCGCGATCTCCGCCGGTTTCACGCGCCGCGTGGCCACCAGCACCGGTTGCGGTGCGACTTCCTTTTTCGTGATAGCATGTGCCATGTCGTTATTGTCCGATTTTTGATGCCGGTCCGGCTGCCGCGCGGTTGATTAGCTCCATGTTAAGAAGTAACCCGCGAAGGGCGTTCACACGATTGTGAACGCGGCACGCAAGTGCGCCGCAGGCGGCGGTCATATTACTGAGAGATGCCTAAAATCGTTCGATTCCACAGCATCGGTGGTCCTGAGAATTTGAAAATCGAAGAAGCGCAGTTGCGGGCGCCCGGCAGCGGCGAGGCAAAATTGCGGGTTCAAGCGATCGGTTTGAATCGAGCCGAGTCTGTGTTCATGCGCGGGCACTATTTCGAGGCGCCGGTGCTGCCGTCCACCATCGGTTACGAAGCGGCGGGCGTCGTTGAAGCCGTTGGCCCCGGCGTCGACCAAAGTTGGGTCGGCAAGCATATTGCCACCATTCCCGGCTTCTCCATGAGCAAAAACGGCGTTTTGGGCGAAGAGGCGATTGTGCCCGCCGACTCGCTGGGCGAATATCCGGCGAAGTTGTCCCCGGTGGAGGCTGCCGCTATTTGGATGCAATATTTGACTGCGTATGGGGCGCTGGTCACGTTCGGGAACGTGAAGCCTGGTGATTTCGTGCTCATCACGGCGGCGTCCAGCAGCGTCGGTCTGGCGGCCATTCAAATTGTCAACGATGCCGGTGCAACCGCCATCGCCGGCACGCGCAGATCGAATAAAAGCGGCGAATTGCTCGCGCTGGGCGCGGCGCATGTGGTGGCCACGGAGGAAGAAGATGTCGCCAAAAAGGTGAACGAGATCACCAGCGGCAAGGGCGCGCGCATCATCTTCGATCCGGTCGGTGGGCCGGGCGTGGAGAAGCTCATGGAAGCGTCCGCATACCACGGAATTCTTTTCATCTACGGGTCGCTTTCCATGCAGCCGACGCCGTTCCCGCTTCGCAGCGCGGTGGCAAAAGGCCTGAGTATGCGAGCGTACTCGCTGCTGGAGCTTCGACGCGATCCTGAGCTGCTGGAGACGGCCAAGAAGTATGTCTTCGATCGCCTGGCGGATGGGCGCTTTCACCCCAAGATCGCCAGGACATTCCCGCTGGCGCAAACGGTGGAAGCATACCAGTATCTGGAATCCAATCAACAGGTCGGGAAAGTTGTGATTACCGTCTAACAGCCTGTGTTTAAAGGCCGAATAGACCGCTTGCTCACGCGCGCGGCTCGGTAGATTCCGTGCATTACATTCCGCGCGTTGCAGAGCCGCGCGTTACAGAGCCGCGCGTTACAGAGCCGCGCGTTACAGAGCCGCGCGTTACAGAGCCGCGACCGTAAGGAAGCGGTCTGCCCACGGCGGCGCAAGCCGGTTTCGACACAGCCCGCTAACGGGATTGAACTTTCGTGGCCCGGATTGCGTCTGACACGTTAATCTGGCAGATGGAGGTTCGCCGTGCTGAAGTCGTTACGCCACGCTCTGCGGCTGTTGCAGAAGGCCCCGGGATTTACTCTGGTGAGCATTTGCTCGCTGGCGATCGGCATAGGCGCCACTTCGGCGATGTTCAGTTTTGCGGACGCGCTTATTTTGCGGCCGCTGCCGGTTCCGGAGCCCACCCGCATAGCGGCTGTCGCAGCCGCGAGTACGCAGGCTTTCGCCAACACTGCGCTCTCGTATCCGGACTATCGCGATTACCGCGATGGCAACCGCAGTTTCGATGGGTTAATGACCGCAAGTATCACTTCGTTCGGCTTCAAGCCCAATGCGGCGGATCTTCCGAAAGTTACTTACGGCATGTACGTTTCCGGTAATTTTTTCCGCGTGCTGGGCGTGCAGCCAGCCCTTGGAAGGGGGTTCCTGGAAAGCGAAGACCAGGCCGTGGGGCGCGACGCGGTGGTGGTGCTGGGCCACGATTATTGGAAAAGCCAATTCAACGCCAACCCTGCGGCGATTGGCTCGACCATCTGGATCAACAGCGTTCCGTTCACCATCATCGGCGTCGCTCCGGAACAGTTCACAGGCATCGACCAGTTCATCAAGCCGACCATGTTCATTCCGCTCGCGATGGCTCCGCGCCTTATGGGACAAAACAACCTGGAGAAACGCGATGAGCGCTGGCTCACTGTAAAGGGCCGATTAAAACCGGGCGTGGGCATCGCGCAGGCCGGCGCGGATCTCACCGGCATCGGGACGCGGCTGGAGCAGATGTATCCGAAAAGCAACCGCAACCAGCGCGTGGATGTGGAGACCGAGTTCCAACTGCGCGTGCGGCAATCGCCGCCCAACGCCGCGCTGGTGGCGATGCTGCTCATGCTGGCGTTTTGCGTTTTGCTGGTGGCCTGCGCCAACGTGACCGGTTTGCTGTTGAGCCGCGCTCGCGCGCGCTCCCGAGAGATGGCCGTGCGGCTGGCCATCGGCGCGGCGCGCGGAGCGCTGGTGAGGCAACTGTTGCTGGAGAACTTTCTGCTGGCCATGGCAGGCGGCGTGGCCGGCATTGCCGTCGCGTACGGCGGCACCAGCTTCTTTAACAGCATTCCGATCCCCGTCGATGTGCCTCTCGCGTACCACGTTTCGGTGGATCAGCGCATGCTACTCTTCACCATTGCCGCGTCGCTGATCAGTACGTTTCTGTTCGGCCTGACACCCGCCTTGCAAACCACGCGCTTGGATCTTGTTTCGGCGCTCAAAGCAGCCGACGCGGACAGCGCCGGAAAGCGGCGATTGTGGGGACGCAACTCGATTGTGGCCGGGCAGGTGGCCCTTTCGCTGGTCCTGCTGATTGTTTCCGCGGTGCTCTTGCAAGGCTTCCGGGATGAGTTGCTGCAAGGTCCGGGCTATCGCATCGATCATCTGTGGCTGACCAGCTTCGACACCAGCCCGCTGCGCTACAGCGAGGATCAAACGCGCCGGTTTTACAAAGATGTTTTGGAGAAGACTCGCCTGGCGCCGGGAGTCCGGTCGGCGGCCCTCACGTCGAGCATTCCGTTGCTGGGAGGCGGGGCGCTGGGCGTGGTGCCGGAGGGCTACACGTTGCCGCGCGGGCAGGAATCGGTATCGATCGCCAACAGCTATGTCAGCGACGGCTATTTTGGCACCTTGCAAATACCCATACTGCGAGGCCGCGCGTTCCTTAATTCCGATGGTCCCGACACGCCGCTGGTGGCGGTGGTGAACGAGCAGTTTGCCCATCACTACTGGCCCAAGCAGGACGCGCTCGGAAAGCGCTTCCATCTCAAAACGGCAACCGGGCCGCTGGTGCAGATCGTCGGGATCGCCAAAATGTCAAAATATTTCTGGATTGCTGAGCCTCCACTCGATTTCATCTATCTGCCCTACACGCAGGAGAAGAATCCCGGGATGGCGATTATAGCGGAAACCAGCGCTCCGGACGCGTCGGCCCTGGCGCCGGTGTTGCGCGAGGTGGTACGCGGGATCGACCCAAGCATGCCTGTCTTCGACACCCGGACCATGCGGGATTTCTATTCGCAGCGCGCGGTGAAGACGCCGGACGTCATCGCCCAAAGCGTGGCCGGATTGGGAACCATGGGCCTGATCCTGGCGATGGTGGGGCTGTACGGGCTGATCTCTTATTCGGTGAGCCGGCGGCGGCGCGAGATTGGAATTCGCATGGCAATTGGAGCGGACCGGGAGAAAGTGATTGGGATGATTCTGCGGCAAGGGCTGGTGCTGGGATCGATTGGCGTTGCGGTGGGCTTAATCGTGAGCTTTTTCGCGTGCCGCGCGGTGATGACGGTGGCGTGGGTGGCATCCTTCGATCACATGAACTACGCGCTGTTCCCGGCCATCGCGATACCGCTGCTGTTGATCACGCTGGCGGCAACTTACGGACCCGCGAGGCGGGCATCGTTGGTGGATCCGATGCGGGCGCTGAGGGACGAGTAAATAGAAAGTATGCGGCCGGCCGTGTCGAAACCAGCGCGCGCAATCTACCGAGCCGCGCGCGTGAGCAAGCGGTCTTTTCCGATTTTCGACACATTCTGATAGAGTTTGCAAAAATAAAACATGCGCACCAACAAGGTCCTGCTCATAGTGGTGGCAGCCGCGCTTTCCGCGCTTTCTCAGACGCTGCCGCAAGGCGTGAAGAAAAAAGCAACGGTCGGTGGGATCACGGAATATGACTATCCCAATGGCTTGCGCGTTCTCCTTTTTCCCGATCCTTCCAGCCCGAAAGTGACGGTCAACATGACCTACCTGGTGGGCTCGCGTTTTGAAGGCTATGGCGAGACGGGGATGGCTCATCTGCTGGAGCACATGAATTTCATCCTCACCACCAATGGACGAAGCATCAAGAAAGAGTTAACCGCCCGCGGCGCGCAATGGAACGGGACCACGGATTACGACCGCACCAACTATTTCGAAACCGTCAATGCGAGCGACGACAATCTCAAGTGGGCGCTCGGTCTGGAAGCCGACCGCATGGTCAACATGCGGATCGAAAAACCGCTGCTGGATACCGAAATGACGGTGGTCCGCAACGAATTCGAAAGGGGCGAGAACAACCCGCAGCGGATTCTGGAGGAACGCGTAGTGGCGACGGCGTACCTGTGGCACAATTACGGCAAATCGGTGATCGGCTCGCGGGCCGATATAGAAAAAGTCCCCATCGACAAACTGGCCGCGTTTTACCGGAAATACTATCAGCCGGACAATGCAGTGCTGACGATTGCCGGCCAGTTCGACCAGTCGAAGGCGTTAGCCTACGTGGCCGAAACCTGCGGGGCCGTTCCGCGGCCGGCGCGCAAACTGGATGAAACCTACACGGTTGAGCCGGCCCAGGATGGCGAGCGGTTCGTAGCATTGCGCCGGGTGGGGGAGAATCCCGCCATCGCCATCGCGTGGCATGCGCCGGCGTTGTCGCAGCCAGATTCCGCGGCTTTGGAAGTGCTGGCCGGCGTCCTGGCCGGCGGCGGACGCGGGGGAACGGGACGGCTTTACAATGCGCTGGTGGACAACAAGAAGGCTCTGGCGGTGAGGATGAATTACCAGGAATTGCACGACCCTGGATTCGTGCTGGTTTCGGCCGGTCTGAGCAAGGATCAGTCGCTCGACGAAGCGCGCAAGACCATCCTCGAGACCATCGATGGCGTGGCGAAAGAACCACCGACCCGTGAGGAGGTCGAAAAAGAGAAGGCCCGAATTCTGCACGCGATGGAGCTCCGCATGTCCAACTCGCAGCAAGCCGCGCTGGGCTTGTCGGAGACGATCGCGAGCGGGGACTGGCGGCTGTTCTTTCTGAATTACGACCAAATAAAAAGCGTCACTCCCGAGGACGTGGTCCGGGTGGCGAAGCTGTATTTTAAGGAATCCAACCGCACGGTGGGCGAATTTATTCCCACCGCCGACCCGGACCGCACCGAAGTACCCTCGTCTTCGGATCTCGCAGCCGTTTTCAGGGACTACAAGACCGGCATGACGGTTTCGCAGGGAGAAGCGTTCGATCCGGCGCCATCCAACATCGAGAAACACATCACGCGTCTGAAGCTGATGGATGGTCTCAACCTGGCGATGCTGCCGAAGACCAGCCGCGGCGGCACTGTTTCGGCGCTGCTGGAAATCCAATTCGGCGATGAAAAAGCGCTGGCCGGGAAGAACGCGATCGGAAGCATGACCGGAGCGCTGCTGATGCGCGGGACGAAGAATCGGACGCGCCAGCAGATCCAGGATGAGATGGTGAAACTGAATTCCCAGATCAATGTTTCAGGCGGCGTCTCGCAAGCCAGCGCCACTATCCAGACCACGGAGGAGAACCTGATTCCAGCGCTGCGGCTGGCGGCCGAGATGTTGCGTGAGTCATCGTTTCCGGAATCGGAGTTCGACTCCGCGAAGAAGCAGAGGATCGCCGGGCTGGAGGACCGCAGGACTGAGCCGGCCGCTCTGGCGCCGCTTGCGCTGGATCGCGCGCTGAATCCCTATCCGAAGAACGACGTCCGGTACCTGGGGACCATCGACGAGCAAATCGAAGACGCGGGCAAGGTGACGCTCGAAGATGTGAAGAAGTTCCACGCGCAATTCTATGGGGCTTCGCACGCCGAACTTGTGATCGTGGGGCAGTTCGATCCGGCTGCGTTGAGCAAAACCGCGGCGGAGCTGTACGGAAACTGGAGCAGCCCGGCGCCGTATCGGCGAATCACCGAGACTTTCGAGAAGACCGCGCCGGTGAATCTGAAGATCGAGACGCCGGACAAGCAGAACGCGAGTTTCGCCGCGGCCCTGCGGCTGCCGATGTCGGACACCGATCCGGACTACCCTGCCATGCTGCTGGCCAACTATATGTTCGGTGGATCGATTACAGGGCGGGTGCCGGACCGCATCCGGAATCGGGAAGGCTTAAGCTATGGGGTCAATTCGAATTTCCAGGCCCCACCGCCGACCGATGGCAATGCAGCCAGGTTCGGCGGGGCGGCCATCAGTAATCCGAAGAATTCTCCTAAGGTGGAGGCGAGTTTTCGGGACGAACTGGCGAAGACGCTGGCCGGCGGATTCACTGCGGATGAGGTCGCGGGGGCAAAGAAGGCGCTGCGGGATGCGCGGACCATGGGTCGTACGCAGGATCAGGCGCTGCTCCGATTGATCGCAGCGCGGGAGGATGCCGAGCGGACGCTGGCATGGGATGAGCAGATGGACGCAAAGCTCGAAGCGCTGACGACGGATCAGGTGAACGCGGCCTTCCGGCGGCACGTGGACGCGTCGACGCTCTCCATTGTGAAGGCCGGGGATTTCAAAGCGGCTGATGTTTACCAGCAGTGAACATGACCGAGCCGCCATGCGTGAGCATGCGGTTTTGCTCGTTCGGGAATCCGCACACTTTACACTGAAAGGCGAAACGTGTCTGGCCGCGTGATGCGAGATGAGCAGGAAATCCGCGAATCCCAAGGTTCGTGAGCACATCCGCAAAAGTAATGCCGACTACCTGGCTGGCAGGAGTCGCCCAGCTCAGGACTTCCTTTCCGCGCTCCGTGCCGCGGCGCCGAAGCGCAAGAAGCAACATCCGCGTTCGGCATGACGCCTGCGCCCTTCCTGGTCCGAACCACCGCTCACTACGAACGGCTGGCACGGCCGCTGGGTAAGCGCCAACCGAGGTTCGAGGCACCCAACAGAGAGCAATCCAAATCTTAGGGCAGGACCCAACTAACCGATCGTGATCTCACGACATCAGGAAGCTTACCATCGGCCGTTTCCGCTTCCGCTACGACATCTATGACAAGGATGTTGTTCTTCAATATTGCGGCCTCCGGCGGGAGGACACATATTAGGCGTCCGGAGCAGCCTGCTGAGCGCCGCCGAGGAAGCCCCGTGGCCCAACTCGTCAACGTGCATTCGCTTTTGAGACTGAATTAGGAGACTCTGAGGGGGTTGATTTCATTGGTCTCGCCGAGCGTTGCAAAACCTACGCTTTTTGAGACGCCTCACATATTGCCTTCTGCCTGGACCTCCGCCCTTGGGACTGTTCTGGCTGCCGCCGCAGAAATCACGCTATACCGATCCCCGCATGACGTGGGTTGTCGGAACTCCGACGATGTTCGGGTACGGTTTCGGTCTCTCAGACATATGTGTGACTCTGGCAGACGAAACCGAGGTGCATTGCCTTCAAAAAATCCATCCGGTCGGTAGATAAGTCGCCGCTGGCTTTGCGGGCGATGTCGAAATTGGATTCGCGATGATCGACGAGCTCCGACGGCTATGTGACCTCAAGGACGAACGCCTCTCGTGTGATCCGGCGTCAATCGCCGCCGGATGGCCTGCCGTTGCGCGGCGTGTTTTCGGCGGGTTCTTTCCCGAAAATCAAAATGGTGGGTCGGACATCATCATCATTCTCTGCGCACCCACAAGAAAATACCGGCATCGGGTTTAGCGCGCGCTCATACGTCCACATATTCCGGTCTCCTGAGTTCGATGCCGAGGAGGTGGCGATCCATAAGCTCGGCTCAATAGGAAGCGGATCATCATTCGGGCCATGCCTGGACGCGATTGAACGATACGCGAGCGACAATTCGCACCGGATGATGTTCGTGGGCGGAGAGAGCACGTCTGGCGGAATGGGTTCGATGCTCGGGCTGAGCTTGACGGATATCCTCATCAGGACGGAGCCTCGATGGGTTAGCTCGCACCTGCACTATTGTTGGGTGTATCGGGGCAATATCATCGTGAAAACGAACGATCATCGGCGAAAAGGGCGTTGGTCGGTCGCTGAGCTTGGGGCTGGCGTCGAGCAAAATGCCGCATCCAGCGCGTGGGCTCAGGATGCCGATGCCGAACATTTGAGATGCCCACGATTGCCACAAGCTGGGGAGAATTGGTGGAACTTCTGGGCTCACGAGGAGCGACGGCGAGGCTTTGCCGGGGCTGATCGTTGTGGGGGCCCAACTTACCCTTTTCGAGATCATTTATTTGGCGCGGCGGCGCGGCCTATGGGGGACCAGAAGCCTTGGAGTTGCCCATTTCGGTCTTCTTGAAGGATGAAGACCAATATCGACGTTTCTCCCGTATTGGTGTCAACCCTAAAAAGGTGCCCGCCCTCGTCGTACGTCAGCTTATGCTCGGCATCTATCTCCGGCCATCTGTACTGAGCGCTCAGAAGCTGATACCTACCAGTCTGCCCTTGCTGGACTTGGGTGCGTGTCGTCTGGGCCGCCGCCGCGAACAGCCCCGCCACTACGATCACAATAAACAGGATATTGTTTCTACTCATACCCTCGCTCCTTCAGACCATCATCGCAAAACGCCCGTTTCTTGGTCTGCGCCCTGATACGATAATTAGAAAGTGCCCATCTGCCCGCAAAAATGCGCTAAGAGCCTAAGCGCGACAAAAGTAACCACACGTGAGGAAATTAACGCGCCGCCGGACATTTGGGAAAACCTGACAAGCAAAGACTACACGATCTGGCAATGCGGTTGCGGATTTGTCTGGGGAGAGAGGCTGATGGAAGGCCTCGGGAGGCCATACTACGACCGAAGTGCGGTCGGTTATTACAACGGGCCCGCCGCGCATCCAGAATGGATTTTAGCGACGCACGTTAAACTGGCAAAGAACCCGAACTGGGACAATCTAAAGCGACGGTAGGGAAATTAGGGCAGGGTCCTGGACGATTGCCGGGACGTTTTCGTCGCGCGATGTTCTGGTTGCGCCGACAACCTGGAAGCCGCGGCGCTGCCGATAGAGTTGTGAGACACCACGCACGCCCTAAACTTTTCCCCGTTGCTTCAATGCGGCTTCGGCGTTCCCACAAGGCGATCTTCGGCCTCAACGTAGTGCAAGACCAATTCGACGTAATCATCCCCAACGTTGAAGAGCGATTTCTGGCAAGCATTGAGGTTGATATCGGATGTTGCCAATTCCTTCATCATTTGTGGAGTGATTTTGCTATCCTGACGCACTAAGCTGGCAAGGACCTCGGTTCGTGTAGAACCAACTCCGACGGAGAAATCATCGGATGTTGAGAGAATCGCGACTAGCATCCCGCCCTTAATTTGATCGGGGTGTTCGATGAGAAACCTTGAAAACTTCTCAGCCTTCTCTAAGCTCATCAAGGTTCTGTTGTATCCGTCCGCGCGAACCACCAGCTTTAGAAGTGGCGAGGTCGCGCCTGGTTGAACCCACGTATAGACCTCCCTGCAACCGGCAAGTGCCTTACTCACGGTCTTTAGCGAAAGCACGATAGTTTCAGTTGATGGGAATGTTTGAGCGTTTGCAGAAAGGCTTAGAGCGACCAGCGCGACGCACAAGTGCGAGAACGGCAACTTCGACGTAGTCCGAGTTTACAGGCTCGGCGGCCCGCAATGCCGGGGGCAGGGAGGGGCGAAACTTGCCCTTTATGCAACGTGGTTTTTGTCCATTTGGCTGTATAACGGCCTATGCTTGCTTGTGGCTGCCCAATCAGGTTGGCCAGTCAATCGGCGAAATGATGACTCGCCATCAATAGTTCGACCCGACCGAAGCGTGCGCCGTGGAATGGAACACGTTACCCTCGGGTAAGGAGGCCAAATTGTCCATTCGACCAGTGAAGCGGCTTATCAAGTCCAAACCCACGCTTGAGGGCGCGGGAGTGCATCTGCGGCGCGCGTTCGGTTTTGGCAACACATCCGATTTCGATCCTTTTCTTCTTCTTGACGACTTCCGCAACGATGTCCCCGACGATTATCTGGCGGGATTTCCGTGGCATCCGCATCGCGGAATCGAAACCATCACCTACGTGCTGGCGGGAACCGTGGATCATGGCGACAGCATGGGGAATCAAGGCACCATCGCGGCGGGCGACGTTCAATGGATGACGGCGGGGCGCGGGATCATCCATCAGGAGATGCCGAAGGGCGATCAAACCGGGCGTATGCACGGCTTCCAGTTGTGGGCGAACCTGCCTTCGGCATTGAAGATGACCGATCCTCGCTATCAGGAAGTAAAGGCCGCCGAGATTCCGCTGGTGACAGACGACGACGGCACCGGAGTGCGGATCGTTTGTGGAAGTTTTTGGGGGAAGCGCGGACCGGTGGATGGAATCGCGGCCGATCCGATGTACCTGGATGTTTCGGTGCCTCCGGGAAAGAGAAAGGTGCTGCCGGTAGAGACTACGCGGCACGCCTTCGCCTATGTTTTCGCGGGCGAAGGAAAGTTTGGCAACGCGTCCGGGCCGCTGGCTGTGCCTACCGAGGGAGTGGGATGGCTGGAGACGGCGCCGCCGCCAGACGCGGACGATCGGTCGCTGGTGTTGTTCGATCAAGGCGACGAACTCACGGTGCAGGCGGGCGAGGAAGGCATCCGATTCCTGCTGGTATCGGGAAAGCCGCTGGAGGAGCCGGTGGCGTGGTACGGGCCGATTGTCATGAACACGCAAGATCAGTTGCGGAAGGCTTTCGACGAGTTGGAGCAAGGGACGTTTTTGAAAGCGGCCGCGCGCGACTGATTTTCCGGAGCGGCGTCAATGCAAAACATAGACCTGTCCAAGCTTTGGGAAGCGCACACGAAGAACGAGTTCACCACGCGTGATACGGAGGCCACTCTGGCCACGATGGTGGAAGATGCGTACGTCAATCACGTCCCGGTGATGACCGGAGGGAGTGGCAAAGGTGCGTTGCGCGAGTTTTATTCGAGGGAGTTCATCCCGAGCATGCCGCCCGATACCAAGCTCACGCCGATTTCACGAACGGTGGGCGAGGATCAACTGGTGGACGAGATGATTTTTTCTTTCACGCATACCCAGGAGATGCCGTGGATGTTGCCGGGCGTTTCTCCCACCCATCGTCGCGTGGAAGTCGCGCTAGTGGCGATTGTGCGCTTCCGGGACGGCAAACTCGCGCACGAGCACATCTACTGGGATCAAGCTTCGGTGCTTCGGCAAATTGGCTTGCTTACCGATGCTTCACTTCCCGTGTGCGGGGCCGAGTCCGCTCGAAAAGTAGCTCGGGTGGCGCCTACTAACAAGATAGCGTCGTAAGTAATTTGCGCATAACGCGCGGAATTTACCGAGCCGCGCGCGTAAGCAAGCGGTCTTTTTCGACTTTCGACACAGCCTGCTACCAGCGCTCCAGCGCGTTACTTGTCGGACTTTGGGGAATCGTATTCGTGTACGAATAAATTCGCCACAGGATCGATGTGCGCTTCCACTAGATGACCGCCGTGCACGGTGCCGTCCAGCAGAACGAACACCACGTGAGCGTGGAATACCGGCTTGCCGTCTCGAACGGTAATCTCGCCCTGCAACGATAGCAGCTCGCCTTTTTGGTCGATATTGAAGCGCCTGAAGGCGCCCTTGCCGGGATCCAACGCGGCGACCACCGCTGCGCTGATGCCGCCCAGGCCGCGCACTTCGCTGAGCTTGAGGTTATTTTGTACGGCGAATTCGGTCATGCCCGACATTAATTCATCGCCGGCGTGAAAGATCACCCGGAAGCTGCGCGAAGGCGCGTCCGGCAGCGGTTCCACCATCATCTTGGGCGCCATGCCAGGCTTGACGGGAATCACCCGTGGAAGATAGTTGGGATCGTCAATCGGCGCGCGTTCCGGCGGCGAAGAGGATTGGCCCGGAAGCACTCCGCCGAAGGCAATCGAAGCGAGGATTAGTATAGCTATTCTCATTTCACAACTCCCAAATTCTCGGAATAGTTCACTGGCCTTCCGCCATCTACGTCCGCGCGCGACCCAACTCCCGAACCGCCCATCATACCCTGGTGGAGAGGCTTGATTTTGCCCGCCTCCATTTGACATCACGCTGGCGCTGTAACTCTCGCCGTGGAACGCTTACGCAATCGCCATCGCGACAGCCGCTGCCGCCATCAGCACAAACGTCACCCAGCCCAGGACGCGCTCAGTGACGGGACTGATTTGGTGGCCCATCACTTTTCGGTCGGCGGTAAGGAGCAGTATGAGCAAAATAAGGGGCGGGGCCAGGATTCCATTCACAACCGCGGACCAGAACAGCATCTTTACGGCGTCGAGCCCCATATAGTCGATAGCCAGGCCTAGCGCCAGGGCCGCGCCAAGGACGGCGTAGAATCTCTTCGCGCCGCGCGGCTTCCGCTCCAGCGATCCGCGCCAGGCGGCGGCCTCCGCGATCGCGTAAGCGCACGATCCGGCCAGCACGGGAACTCCCAGCATACCCGTTCCGATCAATCCCAAAGTGAACAGCAGGTAAGCGGCGTTTCCGGCCAGCGGACGAAGCGCCTCCGCAGCTTGTTTGGCCGTCTCTATTTTCACCATGCCATGGGCGTGCAAAGTTGCAGCGGTGGTAAGAATAATGAAATACATGATGAAATTCGAGGCAAACATCCCCGTTATGACGTCCACTTTCAAACCGCGCAGTTCCTCGGCGGTGGCGCCCTGGCGCTGGGCCAGGTTTCTTCCCATGGCGCGTTCTTCTTCCACCTCCTGCGATGCCTGCCAGAAGAAAAGGTAAGGGGAAATGGTGGTCCCGAGAATGCCCACCAGCACCTCGATATATTCGCGCGACCAAACCGGGCGCGGTAGCAGGGTTGCCAAGAGCGCCTGATGCCAGTCGACTCTTGCGAAGAACGCGGTGATGACGTAGGCCAGCAGCACCAGCGTAATCCACTTGAATACGCGTGCAATGTGACGGTAAGATGACCAGAACAAAAAGCCTACGATGAGAGCGGTATAAAGAGGAGTCCAGATCAGGGAGTTGACGCCGGTGACCATTTGCGTAGCATCCCCCATGCCGCCGAGATCGGCGGCGATGTTCACCACGTTGGCGACGATCAACAGGGAACAGGCGCCCCACAGGACCCACTTGGAGTAGCGCCGCCGCACCACGCCGGCCAGCCCGCGCCCGGTCACCATGCCCAGCCGCCCGCACATCAACTGCACGCCTACCATGAGCGGGAAAGAGATGAGGGCCGTCCACAGCAGGCCGTAGCCGAAGACGGCTCCGCTCATCGAGTAGGTGGAGATGCCGGAAGGATCGTCGTCGGCGCAGCCGGTGATTAATCCGGGGCCGAGATCGGCAAAAAACTGTCCGGCGCCCTTTTGTTTCGGGCGCAGCGGCGGGTCGGTGGCGATCGGATTCAAAATTCTCTTAGCCTCATGTTCCTCTTCTTCACGCTACCGCACACGTTTGCCCGGCGCGGTCCGCTACATTATAGACGCAGTGGATTCCGGAGGAAGTCCACGGACAACAAACCAGGCCGGCGAATTTGGAGGCTCCGATGCTGCTATCCGGCTGCTCTGAGCGTTCGTCGCCGGCGCCAACCTCCGCCCCGGCAACTTCGTGATTGGCCTGTGTTTTGGCGGCGGCTCAGGGAAGGTGGCCGGCTTCTCGCGGCTTGCAAAACGATTCGCAATCAGCCAGAGGTTGCAATCCGGACACCAGTCCTGAATGGAGGCTTGGTTGGCTTTCGTGTCAGGCAGCACGTGCTCCTAAATCGGAAGGGGCTCGGCTAACAGGCTGTTTCAAAAGACCCGAAAGACCGTCGCGGTAGGGATGGCCGTTACCAACTCCTCCGAGAGGGATGGCCGGATGATTGTAACCTCAACAGCGCTCGGACCCGGCGTCATGCAGGCTGTGGACCTCATTCAACTCAATCTGAACACCTACGGGGAGACCGATGCTTAGCTCTGGAGTGATTTGCTTCAGGCGCTCCATGATGGCGCGGGTCATGCGATGGAAAGTCCGTTGGGGATGGCTCTACAGATGGCAATTCGCGGGAAAACTGGAGATCCAAATGGAAACGGTGATGCAAGTTTGCAACGCCGGAAGCCGGGTTCCGGCTTCCCTGGCAGACGGCAGTTCTGAAAACCAAACGGGCGCACCGTCATGTTCACGATGTGCCCGATTTCTCAAGATCGATGGTGGGCGCGCAGGGACTCGAACCCCGGACCCCCTCGGTGTAAACGAGGTGCTCTAACCAACTGAGCTACGCGCCCCGACTTCCTCAGTATAACGGCCTGGCTTGCTTACGGGCCGCTTACTGGCGACGTTTGCTTTTCAGTATTCATTTACCGCCTCAGATCGCCGCATAGGTATTGGCGGGCGTCGCGGATCAGAGGGTAGAGATAGATGTCCTTAATGGATTGACCATGTTTTTTGTGGTCGCGGTCCATGCGACCTCGCCCGTGGTCTGCCCAACAAAAATGCAGTTGGCGGCCCGGTAGCAGGTACCGCGGAAGAGGGCGGCGGCCCCCAGCGTTTCCAGCAGCAATGGACGATGCCCATAGCGGGTCCCCCAGTCGCGTGGCATTTGCCGGGCGCTCAGCGCCAGGATCTTGCTGGCCAGTCCTTGGACACGGACCAAGGTAGGAGTAGGGCTAGAACCGGCAATTCGTCACGGACTTCCGACGGGGGTTGAGCCCGGAGGGCCCGTGAGGTAAACGGTCAAATGGTTTCCGAACGATCGATCCGGCCTTCAGGCCACCGCGCCGGTTTTGCGCGAAAGGTCTACTTTTCCGCGAATGAACCCGCCGTCCTCGATCACAATGCCGCGCGCGTGAATATCGCCCACGAATCGCGCGCCACTGCGGATGTAGATCTTGTCGGCGCCCTCAACGTTTCCCTGCAGCGAACCAAGCACGTCGATCTCTTTGGCCTTGACGCTGGCACGCACTTTTCCGTTGGGAGCAATGGTGAGAAGGTGGCCGGCCACGTCGATGGTTCCCTCTACCTCGCCTTCAATGATGAGAGGTTCGTGACTGCGAATCTCACCGGTCACGGTGACGTCCTTGCCGAGAACGGCTTGGGACGTGGATGGTTCGCTCTGGAAAGAGGCGGCAGCCGCCATGATGCTCCTGCTTTCTGGGCTTGGGGCTTTGGCCCCGGTTAACGCCCCTCCGCTTGACTTTGATGCTCGTCCGGACGCAGCGATTGGTACATCTTCACCAGCGCCGCTTCGTCCACCCCTATCGCCCGCGCGTATTGCCGGATGTAACTGATATTGTAAATGCCGCCGGGCAGAACATCAAAGTTAGCATCTTCTATCGCCTTGAGTGTTGTGACCTTGAGTTTCGTGTTGCGCGCGATCTCTTCCAAACTGATTCCGCTGGTCTGTCGGATGGATGCTACGCTCCAGTTGTTCAGAGGCAGTGTTGCCATGCCTGCTCCTAATGTTCTCTATCGGCGCACGCCTTAGGATGCTACAGGGTTGGCTGGCAATAACCGAAAAAAAATTAGTGCTTTCGCCCGATCTGGGTAGCCTGAATTGCTGGCGTCACCGGAGTTTGCTGGAAGCCGCCGCCACTGCCCCGCGGCTCATGGCCCACGCCACGAACCCATCCGGCGCATTTTTGATCTGAGAAATGTTGGCGCCCTTGATCGCCGCGATATCACGCCACCGGGTGCCTGCGAGGTTGCATTCGAGCAACTCCGCCCGTTCCAGATTCGCGCCGGCCAGGTTGGCGCCGGCGAGATCGGCGCCCGTCAGGTCGGTATCGGAGAGATCGGCGTTTTCCAGGTTCGCGTTTGCCATATCGCAGCCCCGGAAATTCGCGCCGGCCAGCGTTGCAAAATTCAAGTCGGCTGCGCGCAAATGGCAGTTTCGCAGATCGGCCGCTGCGAAATTGGCGCGGGCCAGCGGCGCGCGGTCGAGCCGCAGTCCCATCAGGAAGGCGCCCTGTGCATCCACGCCCACCAGCGAAACGCCATCGCGATTCAACTCCTCCAGCGCCTCCAGCCGACCGCCGCTTCCTCCCTTCCCCTGGGCCGTATTGATCACCTGCCAGGCTTGGTAATGCTTCTGCTTGATCCGGTCCGGCCGCTCGACAAAGTAGAGCACTACCACCACCAGAATGGAGAAGGTCCCGGCGTATTCCAGCACTTCCAGGAACGCCCAATTGGAAAGCACGTAAGCCGTCCAGCTCAGGCACCATTCGATCGCCGCCAGCGGTACCAGCCAGCGCCGGCGAATGCTCACTCCGACTTCGGCCCACGGCTCCGGACGCTGTCGCGATAGGTGAACACGTTGCATGGGATTCGCTGGCCCGATCCGCGCACGTCGGTAAGCGGTGCTTTCGATCCTTGCTACAGGCTGTTTGCTAGATTAGCACCTCCGTCTAAAGCCCCCAATAGACCGCTTGCTCACGCGCGCGGACCGGTAGATTCATCGCCTTACAGAGCCGCGACCGTAAGGGAGCCGGTTTCGACACAGCCTGTTCGGCGCTCAAACGGTTGTTCGCAGGTGTATAGTGAAATGGCCTCCCGGAAGACCTATGCCCGACCTCACTCTGCTAATTCCCGTCCTGATCGTTGTGATTTATCTGCTCTCGTCCATCAAGATTCTGGCCGAATATGAGCGCGGCGTGATTTTCCGCCTGGGGCGCGTGCTGCCGCAGCCCAAAGGCCCCGGCGTTATCCTGGTGTTCGCGCCGATCGACCGCATCGTGCGCATTTCACTGCGGATTGAAGCCATGGAAGTGCCGCCGCAGGACGTGGTGACGCGCGACAACGTAACGGTGAAGGTGAATGCCGTGGTTTATTTTCGCGTCCTGGATCCTACCAAGGCCGTTCTGGAAGTGACCAATTTCCTGTACGCCACATCGCAGGTGGCGCAAACCACTTTGCGCAGCGCGCTGGGCGAGGTGGAGCTGGATGAACTGCTCAGCCAGCGCGAGAAATTGAATCTGCGGCTCCAATCGGTGCTCGACGCGCATACCGGGCCGTGGGGCGTGAAGGTGACGGTGGTGGAGGTGAAGCAGGTGGATCTTCCAGATCAGATGATTCGCGCCATCGGACGGCAGGCCGAAGCCGAGCGCGAGCGGCGCGCCAAGATCATCCATGCGGAGGGCGAGTATATGGCGGCGGAGAAGCTCGCGATGGCGGCCGAGTTGATCCAGCGCCAGCCCGCCGCGCTACAACTGCGCTATTTACAGACCCTGGTGGAGATCGGCGCGGAAAAGAACACCACGGTTGTATTCCCGATGCCTATCGATATACTCTCATCTTTAGGTAGATTGATCGACAAGTTCGCGGGCAAGAAAGAGGAAGGCTAAATCGTTTGCCGAAGAACGACGAAGGTGAGTTTGAGTTAATACTTGGGAACCGCCAGCTAATCATCGTGTTTTTGGTGGTGGTGTCCCTGCTGGGCGTGTTCTTCTCCATGGGTTACGTGGTGGGCCGCAACTCTTCGCCCGCTGGGGTTGAATCGGCGCGTGGTGAGAAGCCCAAGCCCGATCCGGCCGCCGATTCTTCTGGCGGTCCCGCGGACGCGCCCGCCGAAGAGCCGGGCAAGAAACCTGCAGGCGATAGCGCCGCTACTCCCGCGCTGGATGCGATTCCGCCAGCCACACATCCGGAAAGCGCCAAACCGGAGCCAGCCCTGGCGCGCAAGCCCAAGCCATCTCCCGCACCACCCGAAGCCCGTCCGATTGAACGCGCGGGCGCGGCCGGAGAACCATCCAGCGGCCAGTATTGGCAGGTTGTGGCAACCGCGCGGCCAGACGCCGAGATCGTCGCCGAGGCGCTCAGCAAGAAAGGATTCCACGCGATACTCGCGCGCGCGCCGAAGGATGGGATATTCCGCGTCTTAGTGGGCCCGCTCGCGGACGCCGCCGCGCAGGCGCAGACCCGCACCGGCCTGGAATCGGCGGGCTTCAAGAATCCGATCATGCGAAAGTATTGAGGGCGTGCCGGGGTTTGATTGAGGCGTTTGATTCGCAACTTCAGCCTGGCATTGCTCTCGGCAGCGCTGCTGGTTGTGCTTTATCCGAACCTGATTTTTCCGGGCTTCGGACTGCCTTGGCTGGCTCCCATTGCGCTGGCGCCGCTGCTGATCGCGCTGGCGTACGAACCTCGGCCGGTGTGGCGCTTTGCGCTCGGTGAGTTCGCCGGGATCGTCTATTGGTTCGCGATCTGCTACTGGATCCAATTTGTGCTCGAAGTCCACGGCGGCATGGGGCATTGGGGAAGCTGGGCGACCTTTGCGCTCTTTTGTGTTTTGAAAGCGCTGCACCTGGCGCTGTTCAGCTTGCTGGCCGCGGTTCTGCTTGGCGCCCGCTACGCGATTCCCGCTATCGCCGCGCTATGGACCGGCATCGAGCGCACGCATGGAACGTTCGGTTTCGCGTGGCTCACGTTGGGCAACGCGGGGATCGACATGCCGCTGCCATTGCGCGTGGCCCCCTTCCTGGGCGTCTACGGAGTTTCATTTCTGTTCGCGTTGATGAGCGCGGTGGTCGCGCTTCTGATACTCCGGCGCGGGCGCAAACATATTTACTGGCTGGCGATTGTTCCGGCTCTGCTGCTGCTGCCGGACTTACCTCCGCGCGAAACTCCCGTTGCAACCGCGGTGGTGGTTCAGCCCAACTTGCCGGCCGAGGAACAATGGACCTACGAATCTTTCGCCGCGGAACGCGAACATCTGCTCATGGAATCCCTGGAATCGTCGCTCGAAGGCTCCGAGCAGCTTATCGTCTGGCCGGAAAGTCCGGCCCCTTTCTATTTTTATCGCGATCCCCGTTTTCATCGGGACGCAATGCAGTTGGCGCAACGCGCGCACGCTTATTTTCTTTTCGGCACGGTGGCTGAAACTCCCGAAGGCGCGCCTCTGAACTCAGCGGTTTTGCTGAGGCCCGACGGCACGCTGGTGGACCGCTACGACAAAATCAACCTGGTTCCGTTCGGCGAATATGTGCCGCCGCTTTTCGGCTTCGTGAACCGGATCACGCAGGAAATCAGCGACTTCGTTCCGGGCCATCGCATCGTGGTGTTTCCGATGGTTTTCCCGGCTGCCGCGCAACGGTTGGGCGTTTTCATCTGCTATGAATCCGCTTTTCCCGATGAAGTACGCCAGTTCGTGAAGGGCGGCGCGAATTTGCTGGTGAATATTTCGAACGACGGATATTTCGGCCACAGCGCGGCGCACGATCAGCACCTGGAGATTGCGCGGATGCGCGCGGTGGAAAACAGCCGCTGGTTGATCCGCGCGACCAACGACGGGATTACCGCCGCGATCGATCCCGCCGGCCGCGTGGATGAACGCTTGCCGCCATACCAGGACCTGGCGGAGCACATGCACTTCGCCTTTCGCCGAGGAACCACGTTCTATACCGATTACGGCGATTGGTTCGCCTGGGGCTGCCTGATCGCGGCGGCCATCGCGCTGGTATGGTCCCAACGGCCGAATTATGAGCCGGCTATCCGTGCCGGATCACAAGCACGTCGCCGTCCTTGACGATGTACTCTTTGCCTTCCAGGCGCAACAGGCCCTTTTCGCGCACGCCCGGATAACCGCCGTGATCGATGAGCGCGTGCCAGTTCACCACTTCGGCGCGGATGAATTTTTTCTCGAAATCGCTGTGGATGGCGCCCGCGGCTTTTTGCGCCGGGCTGTTCATCGGAATGGTCCAGGCGCGGACTTCGGTTTCGCCCGCCGTCAAAAACGACATCAGGCCGAGCAGCGCATAGGTGGCTGAAATCAGCCGGTCGAGCGCAGAATCCTTCAGACCATAACTGGTCAGGTACTCGCGGGCTTCTTCCGGGGAAAGCTCGGCCAGCTCCGCTTCGATCTTGCCGCAGATGGCGGTGACGGCGGTGTTGGTTCGTCCGGCGAGCGGCCCCTTACGATATTGTTCTTCAATTTCGTGCAGCCGGCCCGCATCTTCTTCGCCGATGTTCAAGACGAACAGCATGGGCTTTTGCGAAAGAAACTGGAATCCGCGAATCAGCTTTTCTTCGTCGGGCGTGAGATCCAAAGTGCGCAGCGCAAGGTTTTGTTCGAGCGTGGCTTTGCAGCGTTCGAGCAATGCGAACTCGCGATCCAGCTCCGTACTCTTTACCTTCTTGCGATCCTTTTCCAGGCGCTCCATGCGTTTTTCCACCACCACCAGGTCGCTCAGGATCAGCTCGATTTCGACGTCTTCGAGGTCGCGAACCGGGTCCACCGATCCTTTTTCGTGCGGCACCGTATCGCTGTGAAAGAGCCGGAGAACGTGCGCCAGCGCGTCCGCTACGCGCATGCTGGCGAGATAACTGGGATCGCGCAGAGCTTCTTTTGAAACGGCGGGGAAGTCCAGATACTCGACCGTGGCGTGGGTGATTTTGGGCGGCTCGAAGATCTTGGCCAGAGCGTCCAGCCGGGCATCGGGAACTTTGGTGATGCCGACGCGGGCTTCCATCAATCCAACGCGCGTGGCTTCATGCACGCCGGTGAGGATGGTGAACAACGATGTCTTGCCTACCATGGGCAGGCCGATGATTGCAGTTTTCATGAATCTTTATTGTCCGCTTTACTGGAGGTGCGCGGTTCGGAAAGCGCAGCCGGACCCGCGAAGATGCCCGGCGCTCCTCCGCTCCCCTCAAGAACGAACCCTCGAATCCGCCAGCCGCCAGGGCGTGGTCCGTCCGGAACTCTGGCGCGGCCCGGTTAGCGGCTGTGTCGAAAATCCCAAAAGACCGCTTGCTGACGCGCGCGGCTCGGTAAATTCCGCGCGTTACAGAGCAGCGACCGTGAGGGAGCGGGTTTCGACAGAGCCTGTTGGCGGCTGTGGACAACGAACACGCATTCCGGGCCGCAAGCAAACGAGCGGCCCGGTCATAACGGGACCTCCACCAGCGTCATGATCTCTTGCAGCGTGCGCTCGCTTTGTTCCGTGCTGCGCTGCGAGAGCGAAGTGCGGGCATTGATTGCTATGCGGTGCGCGAACACAGGAATCACCAGGCGCTTGATGTCGTCTGGGATGACGTATTCGCGGCCTTCCATCAACGCCAGGGCCTGGGCCGCCCGATACAGGGCTTGCGATCCGCGCGGGCTTACGCCCAATGCCAACGATTCGTGACAGCGCGTCTTCTCCACGATCGCGAGCATGTAATCCACCAGGCTGTCGTCGACGGTCACTTGCCCGGCCTGTTCCTGCAAGCGCAGCAGCTCGGGGGAAGACAGCACCGGCCCGATGCCCTCCTGGCGAGCGCCCTCCGGCCCCCGCACGATCTCCCGCTCCGCATCGCGCTCCGGATAGCCGATGCGGATGCGCATGAGAAACCGATCGAGCTGGCTTTCCGGCAGCGGATAAGTTCCGTGGTGTTCCACCGGATTCTGTGTGGCCACCACCATGAACGGCTGCTCCAGCGCGTGAGAACGGCCTTCGATGGTGACCTGCACTTCGTTCATCGCTTCCAGCAGCGCCGACTGAGTTTTCGGAGTAGCGCGATTGATTTCGTCGGCCAGAAGAAAATTCGTAAAAACGGGACCGGGTTTGAACTGAAACTCCTGGCTCTGCGCGTTGTAAATAGTGACGCCCAGAACGTCGCTCGGCAGCATATCGCTGGTGAACTGGAGACGATGGAAGCTGCAATGCACCGAACGCGCCAAGGCTTGCGCCAGCGTAGTTTTGCCGACGCCGGGAACGTCTTCGATCAGCAGGTGCCCGCGAGCGAGCAAACACACCATGGACAGGCGGACTACCTCAGGTTTTCCGCGAATAGCCGAGTTGAGGGACAGCTCCAATTCATTGAGCTTGGAGAGCGTCACCGGGGCCGCAACCATTATTGCCATTGTACCGTGACGTTGGACGACAACATCGCGCTGCGCGATGAAAAGAGAACGCTAGCGCGAACTCTGTTCCGCGCCGGGCGATGCCGGCAGCAGGCGGGCATCCCGTGATCGCTCGGCCGCTTCTTCCTGTTCGGCCCAATCGACACCCTTGGCGGTGACCGAAAAGCGGCCATTGTCCATGCGAGTTACCAGGCTGTTTTCCTTCAGGTACCACAGGCTGAACTCGAGGTGCTCGCGCGGGCACCCGAGAAGGTCTTCCATCTCGTGCAGATTCAGGGAAGGCTTTTCGGGCTCGTTGCAGCGCTTGGTGTAAAGGAGCTCCAGAATCCCTTTCCGCTTGGATTTCTCCGCCGCCTTGCCGATCGACGCGTGGCGTTGGTCGAAAATCCGCCAGCGAACCTGGCGATAGGCTTGCAAGTGGACGTCATAAGACGCTCGTTTTTCCGGCTCACTCAGCACCTTGTACGCGTCGCTGATGGCGCGAAATTCCTTTTCGTTTCCGGTGCTTGTGTTGTCGGGATGGTAGCGCTGGGCCAGCAGCCGGTACACCCGATGAATCATGTCGGGGTCCGCATTGGGGCTGATCTGCAACAGTTCGTAATAATCGGGAAGCTCTTCGGTTGGCGCGGCGGCGGGTCCGCTGCCCTTTTCAGAGGCGTGCCCGTTTTCAGAGGAGGGTCTGGTTTCATAGGTAAGACCAGCCCGAAAGATGCCTTGGTACGGTTTGCAGTCCACTACCCGGGCGCGAACCTTGCCGCTAGCCCCATCCTTGACGATCCGGCCGTCAACCGTGAGGACCGTATCGGGCTCAAGCCGGCAGTCGGTCTCTACCCCCAGGCCTAACTCATTCGTGTCCAAGACTTTGGCCCGCACCTCCGTGGCGGATCCTGGCACGTTGAGCAGCATCACCCAAACGGGTGCGCCGCGTGGGAAGGTCTGTCGAGGCTTTTTACGGCGTTCCGCAACTTCGGACATAAGGCAAATGCCGGTTTAGATATCGGCAGGATGCGGAGAGAAGGTTAGCCGCGATACTGTTCACTTAGTATGGTCGTGCCAAAGGGTACACGCGGGTTCAGCCGCGTTTGTGTTCGGTATGGAGGATACGCGACTAAAAGTCCCATGTACCGAGACGGGGGTCGAGATGGGCCTCTTATGCGGCAGGCGCGAGTGACCGTGGCGCGTCGTACGCTTAGAGGATGAAACGTGAAATTCCGGCCGAGCAGTTGGAGCGCGCCCAGGCCAGGGTGGATCAGCTATTGGATGCGTTGCGGCTCGAGAGTGAGCGCCTTGGACCGGATGCGGAATCAGCTCTCACATTCAGCACGGAGCAGCCCGAATGACCATTGCGGAAACTGGTCAAGCGCTGCGCTCGCGCAGGATCTCGTCGGTGGAACTGACCAGGGAATGTTTGGATCGGATCGCGAAGCTGAATCCTGCTCTGAACGCGTTCATCACGGTAACGGGCGATTCCGCGCTGGCCCATGCCGAAGAGCTGGATCGCGAGCTGGCCCGCGGCGTCGACCGGGGGCCGCTGCATGGCATCCCGATCGCGCATAAAGACCTGATGTGGACCAAAGGCGTCCGAACGACATCGGGGTCGAAGCTTTTCGCGGATTTTGTGCCGGATCGCGATGCGCCGGTGGTCGCGAAACTAGCCGAGGCCGGCGCGGTAATGATCGGAAAAACCGGATTGCACGAGCTGGCGTACGGGATCACATCCGACAACCCGCATTTCGGAACCATACGAAATTCGCGCGATCCGGAGCGTTCACCGGGCGGATCGAGCGGCGGATCCGGTGTCGCGGTGGCCACTGGAATGGCGTTTATGGCGACCGGGACGGACACCGGCGGATCCATTCGCGTACCCGCGTCCTTCTGCGGCGTGGCGGGATTGAAACCGACCTATGGCTTGGTTGACCGGCGTGGCGTGCAGCCCTTGGGACTCAGCCTGGATCATGTGGGGCCGATGGGGCGAACGGTGGACGACGTTCGTCTGGCGCTGGATGCGATGGCGGGGACGGCGAAGCGTAAAGCGGCGCCCGCGTCGCTGCGCAAGATCCGGGTGGGTCTGCCGGAGAATTTCTACTTTGACGCAGTGCTGCCAGAGGTAAAGACTGCGGTTCATGGAGCGGCTCAGCGGGCGGAGAAAATCGGCGCTCGCGTGGTCCCGGTGCGCGTTCCGGATATTGAAGCGCTCAATACGGTTGGCCTGGTGATTCTGCTATCGGAGGCTGCGGCGGTGCATCAAAGCAATCTGCATCGGCGCGGCGACTTCGGCGTCGATGTGCTGGCGCTGCTCGATCAGGGATCGCTGATTCCGGCCGTGGATTACGTGAATGCGCAGCGGCAGCGCAAGCGATTCCTGAACGAATTTCATGCTTTGTTTCGCGACATCGATTGTCTGTTTACGCCGTCTACGCCGATCACAGCGCCGCGCATCGGACAGACCGAGATCGCGCTGGACGGCGTTCCATATGACACGCGAATGCTGACCACGCGATTTGTCCGGGGAATGAATGTGCTGGGCTTCCCCGCCCTGTCGATTCCGTGCGGCCTGTCGGCGGAAGGTTTGCCGATCGGGCTGCAAATAATCGCGCGGCCGTTCGAAGAAAATCTCCTGCTGGCGCTGGGCCAAGCGCTGGAATGAACTCCACACCCGGGCATTCACAGCCACTCTGCAAGCGCCTTAACTCTCTCGCCCTCTCCCTGATGGAGGCAGATCAGGTTTGCAGGCTCCGATGCGAACCATACGAAAGTTCCCCAAGCGAGGCTGCCTATGGTTCGTCTGAGAATCCCGTCGCCTCGGTCCAGATAAGCGGTCACGAAGGCGAGATGATCGGCCGCAAAGCCCGCCTCGTTCGCCACTTGGGTAAGGGCAAGCTTGCGCTCTTCATAGACGGGGCCGCCCGTGACGACGATCTCAATGTAGATGAGCAGAGGATGCTTCGGAGCGAGATCTACCAGGATTACATCGGGCAAATTTCGATCGGGCTGGATGATAAGCCCGATGCTCCGCGCCAGGTCGTCATCCCGGGCAACAACCTTGTTTTTACTCTCGCTCATCCAAATCACGCAGGGCTCCACAAGAAACCTAAGAGCGAACTCTTCGACAATAGCCTTGGCAATGAGGGAACTTGTGCCGGGGGCCATCCTCCGAGCCTCACCGTTGGGAAATTTCACCGCTACGTACTCGCCGCCGCCGGCCACGCCCTTACGGCGGATGGCGATCCTGGCCAGAGCGCCCGCGTTGAGATTTTCATTTCGCCAGGTTTCAATGGCGAGTTCGAGATCCAGACCCTCCAGTGCGGGATTGAACAGGGCGGCGAAGCCCGTCTTCAGCGCGTAGCGTGGAGCAGGCGATGTGGTTGCGAGACCTTCGCGTTCCAGGATCGCTCCGTTTGGAATAAGCGCGTAGCGGATGGTGTCGTCGCGGACGGGTTCGCGTGTGCCTACCGCAAACCAACGCCCCGGGATTTCACCCTTGCTGCTTCTTCGCGAGTCCTGTTCCCACGCTTGGCGACTATTATCGTCGGTGCGCTCGCTCCGGCCGTCCGTCATGCGCAGCACCTGATCCGGGCGCATCCAAGTGTCCCGGCCTTCGACGGCACCCACATAGAGCATCACAAATATGGTGCGGGCGGATAACTCCCACACGGAATGAGCGCGGTTTGGGCTGCCTTCGGGAAAAATTGCCTGGAGACGTTCGTGGATCTTCTTAAAAGGAATGACGGGCGGAAAAGACGCCATTAAACGCCGGTCCCGCCGAGAAATAGCTGACGCAATCGCCGCTCGATAGTCTCGGTACTGGCGTTCCGAGCGAGGAGGTTTTCGACGGATTTCATCTCCGATACAGACGGCAACGGCAACGCTTCCAGTTCGAAGGCCGACACCGCAACGCTCCCGCTAATACAGCGGAACGCCCGGTCCACGATTTCGCTATTCCGAGCCGCCGCCAGCGCCGCCGGAGCAACGAGGGGATCCCCATTCAAAGGCCGAACCATATTAAGATGATTTTCGACCACGACGCCACCGGACTCGGCGATAAGTTCTTGCGGCAACGCGGCGGCGATCAGCCGGCGCGACTGTTCTTTCGCTGTTGTGCGCTGAAGAAGGACGCAAGGCCGTTCGATCCTGAGCCAATCGTCTCCGGGCCGCATTTTGAAGTAAGGTTCGTGATTCTTCTTCTTGGCGCGAAAGACGAATTGGCCTGGTCCGGCTATCGCTTCAGCCCAAATCAGAGGCAGCGTATCTTTCGCGGAGCGGCTCCTGAGCTGGTCCTTGTGACGATTCCAAACCAGGGGTCCCGTTGAAACCGTGTACCCCCAGTCGGCTAAGCGCGATTTCATTCGCGCCAAAGACGCGATCAATGCGGAATGCTGCCACTGCGCGGCATTAGCCACGGTGCTGAGGGATTATCCGCCGGCATCTGGAAATATCCCGCCAAAGAAACCTTGGCCTCTCCTTCTAAGGAGACCGTTACATGCTAAGGAGACCGTTACATGGTGGACCGTTGTTTTCCCGGTTAGCCAGTTGCGCCGGTAAGTCGCTAGCATCGTTTCCTGCAGGACATTCTCGAAAACGCCCTTCCGGGCCTCAATGAAGTCGACCGCCACAGGCGGGGCTTCGCCAGCCAGGAGAGAACGAAGGGATTTGAAATATTCGCCAGCTAGAAAACTGGTTGGCGTCACGTAGGCGATGATACCGCCGGGAGCGGTCCACCGCAACGCAAGCTCGGTGAAAACGCCGTAGAGATTGGCGCGCCCGTAAAGGCCGCGCTTGTAGCGCTCTCGGATGGAGGCGGAAAGGCCGACTCGCCGGTACGGCGGATTACCAATGACAAGATCAAAGGCATCTCCCCTTGGTTCTTGCTGGAGAGCGTCGCACACGGATACAAGGTTGGACAGAGGCCTTCCCGCAGTGGCGATCGACTCGGCGAGGGCGACTTCCAGGAATGTCTGGGAGAGCCACGCGGCAAAAGGGTCGATCTCGAAACCTCGCAGGCGTTGTTCGATGCTGCTAAGAATCGCTTGCGCCGATTGCCCTTTCAGTCCCGCGGCCATTCTGAGCGCCGCCGGCCCCAGGAAGGCTCCGCCACCGCAAGCTGGATCGAGGACGCGGCATGTCCTCCAGTCCGTTCCTGCCTCGGTCGCAAGGTCCAAGAGCCGCGCGCTCAACGCGGGCGGCGTGTAGTAAGCGCCGAGCGACGATCTGATTGAATCAGGCAGCATCGCCGTATAGGTGACGCTGAGCCAATACGAAGCGGTGATGGCATCGAGAGGGACCGCGCTTTTGGCAACGGTGAGCGCCAGCGCGGAGGCGCTAAAGTCCAAGTTTCGCCCGGTAAACTCGACTGGCGCACGCGTCGAAGACGCCCAGTCGATTCCTGCCGCGTATTCAGCGATGACCTTGGTCATAAAGGCCCGGACCTTTTCCATCCGGCGCGACTCTTCCAGGCTCTCAGCCCAGGCCCTGGCCATACCGCGGGCCGATCGGAATGTTTCTCCTGGCGATTTGGCAAGGTAGACGGCCCCTTGTTGCGTCGAGGCTTTGGGCTTGCGAAACGCGCTATCGATCTGGAGTCCCGGGATGCTCATCTGCACACGACGCTTATCGGCTATTTGACCACGACTGAATCGCGAATTGCGCAACGCATGCCAGCAAATAACCAGGATTGGACCGGAAGCCCTGCTAAACTGTCATTTGGCAGCCTCCATCAAATCCGTTGCCCTTCCGCCGGATCCGCCGCTATCCAAAATCGCGGGCGATTTGGCCGACGCCGCGCCTCTCCGCGACGCCCTGCAATGGTTCGTCCGGCAGAAGCAGTGGATCAACGAGCAGCATCTGCAATTATGCCGCGTGGCCGCCTCTACCTTCTTCGAGCAGAAACGCGCCGAGTGGATGCTGGCGCAGTTTCGCGCGCTGGGCTGCGTGGCTCGCATCGACCGCGGCGGCAATGTCGTCGCGCATCCCGTGGAAAATCGCACCGGTCCCTACATCGCCCTCACCGCGCATCTGGATACCGTGCTCGCGCCGCGCAAGGACGAAGAAGTTTATGTCGCACCCGACGGCCGATTGCATGGGCCGGGCGTTTCCGATAATGGCGCCGGGCTGGCCGGTCTGTTGGCCATCGCGCGCGCGATTCAATCGTTCCCCGCGCTGGCCGGCCATTTCCGCAATCTGGTCTTCGTCGCCAACGTCGGCGAGGAGGGCGAGGGCAACTTGAGTGGAATGCGTTATCTATGCCGCCAATCGAGCACCGGCAGCCGCATTCAATCGTTTCTGATCCTGGACGGCCCGAATCTCGATCACGTCACTTCGCAAGCTCTCGCCAGCCGCCGTTTTGACGTCACTATCAGCGGCCCGGGCGGGCATAGCTGGAGCGATTACGGGTTCGCCAATCCGATCCATGCGCTGGCGCGCGCCATTACCGCTTTTACCGAGCAGCGATTGCCGACCAACGGCAGCCCGCGGTCGTCGTACAACTTCGGAATCATCGAAGGCGGATCGAGCATCAATTCAATTCCCACGCTGGCGCGCACGAAAGTGGATATTCGGTCGGAAAGCCCGGCCAAGCTGGACGAAATCGCCGCACTGCTGACCAACACCGTGGAGCGCGCGCTAGAGGCGGAGAACGACCGCGCCACCGGCGCCAAGGTGACGGCCAAGATCAAAGAAATCGGGTCGCGGCCGGGCGGGCGGCTGCGCGACGACGCGTATATCCTGCACGCGGTGCGCGCGGTGGATGCGCACCTGGGCATTCGCTCGCATCTGGATTGCGCATCCACCGACGCCAACATCCCTCTATCGATGGGGCTGCCGGCGATTTCCATCGGCGCGGGCGGGCACGGCGGCGGCGCGCACACACCGCAGGAGTGGTTCCATCCCGAAGGCCGCGAATTGGGTCTGAAACGGGTTCTGCTGACTTTGTTTTTGCTGCTCCGCGACCTGGACGGAGGATGAACGCGCGTCCAGCGGGCTGGAAGGTAGACAGCAGCCTGGTGGCGATCGCGCTGGTTTGGGGCGCGACCTTTGTGCTGGTGAAGCAGGCGCTGGCCGATGTCTCCACGCTTCTGTTCCTTACGCTGCGCTTCTCAATCGCGGCCATCGCCCTGGCGGTCGTCTTTCACAAAGAATTCCGCGCGCCCAATGCACGGGCCAGCCTGCTGCGGGGCGTGCTGGCCGGAATATTTCTGTTCGGCGGGTACGTCCTGCAAACCGCCGGTTTGAAGTTTACGTCGGCGTCGAAGGCCGGATTTATTACCGGTCTTTACGTTCCCCTGGTACCGATCATCAGCGGTCTGGTGCATCAAAAACTGCCTCAGATCTCCGAACTGGCGGGGATCGCGCTCGCATCAGTGGGGATGTTTTTCCTGACGGTGCAAAGTGACATTCGCCATATCGCTCCCGGCGATCTGCTGGTGGCCGGGTGCGCGGTGGCATATGCTTTTCAGATGGTGATTCTCGGCCGCTTTGCGCCGATCAGCAACATGGGCGTGCTCACGGTGTCGCAGATCGCGACCGGCGCGCTGTTGGGCTCGGCGACGTTCTGGTGGATTGAGCCGGCACGGATTGTATGGACTGCGAACGTGTGGGTTGCACTGGCCGTCACCAGCTTGCTGGCGACGGCGCTGGCGTTCACCGTCCAAACCTGGGCGCAGCGCTGGAGCAGCCCTACGCGTACCGCGCTGATCTTCGCGACGGAGCCGGTGTTTGCATGGGTAACATCGTATCTGTTGGCGGGCGAGGTGCTTTCCCGCCGCGCGCTGTTGGGAGCGGCGCTCATCCTGGGAGGTATATTGATGGTTGAATTGAAACCCTTCCGCATCGGGCGAATGCTGGGCGTGCTGTTAGGCTTGGCCACTGGACTGGCGGCCCAAACTTTCACGCCAACCAATCCCGCGGCGCTGGCGGCAAGGCAATGGCGCCGGCAGCACGAGCGCGCCATTGTCGACGAGTTTGTGACGTTGCTGGCCATTCCCGACATTGCCGCCGACCGGGCGAATATCCAACGCAATGCGGAATTGATTGCGGCGATGATGGAGGAGCGCGGCATTGCATCGAAGCTGGTGGCCGTTCCGGGAGGGAATCCCGTGGTGTTCGGCGAGATCAAAACGCCCGGGGCGACGCGCACCATCGTTTTCTACGCGCACTATGACGGACAGCCGCTGGATCCGAAGGAATGGGCGACGCCGCCCTTTACTCCGACGCTGAGAGACCGGCAGATCGAGCGCGATGGGCAGGTGATTCCACTGCCCGCGGCAGGCCAGCCGTTTAATCCCGAATGGCGCTTGTACGCGCGGGGCGCGGCCGACGATAAAGCGCCGATCGTCGCGATGCTCGCAGCGGTGGACGCGATCCGAGCCGCCGGATTGAAGACCAGATCGAATATCAAGTTCGCGTTTGAGGGCGAGGAAGAAGCGGGATCGCCAAATCTGGAGAAAACTCTGGCCGAGAATAAAGATTTGTTTGCGGGCGACGTGTGGCTGATGTGCGATGGGCCGCTACACCAGACGCGGCGGCAACTGATCACCTTCGGAGCGCGCGGGTGGGTGCAACTGGACGTGACAGTGCTTGGACCGCGCGGCGAACTGCATAGCGGCCACTATGGAAACTGGGCGCCCAATCCAGCGTTGCTGCTGGCCAAGCTGCTGGCGTCCATGAAGGACGACGACGGGCATGTTCTGGTAGAGCATTTCTACGACGATGTGGCCCCGCTCAGCGCGATCGAAAAGCGGGCTGTGGCCGAAGCGCCTGACATCGATCGGGAACTGATGCGCGAGTTTTGGCTGGGATCGACGGAAGGCGGCGGAAAGAAATTGACCGAGCTGATTACGCTGCCGTCGCTAAATATCCGGGGGATGGCGAGTGCGCGGACGGGTAATCAGGCGTCCAACGTGATTCCAGCCTCCGCTACCGCATCCTTGGATGTGCGTCTGGTGAAGGGCATGGACCCGCGGAAGACGGCGGAACTTGTGATCGAGCATATCCGCAAGCAGGGATTTTTCGTGGTGGATCACCAGCCGGGCGCGGACGTCCGAATGGCCCATCCAAAAGTGGCGATCGTGGTGGCCGGCAAGGGCGAGGCGGCTATTCGAACGCCGATGGACCTGCCCATTTCGCAAGAAGTGATTCGGGTGGTAGAGAGCGCGCGGGGACCGGTGGTGAAACTGCCGAATCAGGGTGGTACCCTGCCCCTGGGAAGCGTGGAACGTCCGCTCGGGACCCGCACTATCGTGATCTCCATCGGGAATCACGACAACAACCAGCACAGTTATAACGAAAACCTGCGGCTCCAGAACCTGTGGGACGGCATTGAGCTGATGGCGGCGTTGCTTACGATGTGAGCCCACATCCTGTAAACAACGAAAACCTGTCACCTCAGCGGTCCGGTTCGATCCCCGCCGAAAACTATCCCGCTGCGGCGAGGTTGCCCAACGCCGGAAGCTTGGCAGCCACCACAGCGCGCAACTGACGCAGGTATCCCACCGTGTCTTCAATGCTCCAGTTGAAACTGCGCCAACAAGTCCGTGTCAGCGCCGGGCGGCGTTCTTCCAGCCAGTCTTCGCGCCTGGTATCGGTGAGCGCCATCCGGTCCAACCCGCGGCTGGCGCTCGCTGCAGAGCTAAGCGATTCGTTCCTTTACCGCGTTCAACCTTTGTTGGAGCATTTGCACACTCAAACCCCTCCGCTTGACAACTCACTAACTCCAATCCTATCATGAGGTTTGCTCCCGCCTTGGGGGCTGCCAGGGGGGATAACCGTGATCAAGCTCGACATCATCAACGAAGTGGTTAACAAAACCGGCATCACCAAGACGAAGGCCGAGATGGCCGTAGAAACAGTTTTTGAGAGCATGAAGCGGGCCCTGTCGCACGGCGAGCGCATTGAGTTGCGCGGTTTTGGCATTTTCAACGTGCGCCCGCGCAAGACCGGTATCGGCCGCAACCCGCGCACCGGCGCAGAGGTCGCCATTCCTCCCGGCAAGGCGGTGCGATTCAAGCCCGGCAAGGAGCTGCAGTCGCTGCAGTAGCGCAAGGTTGTCGTGGTTCCCCGCACATCGCCTAACGCGCTGCGAGACGCGTTCACTTTTCCGCAGGACACAATTTCAACCGCGCGCTGGGCTCTGCACTGGCTGCTGGTGGTGCTGACGCTCTGCACCACAACTCTAATAGGCGTGGTTCTAGCTCAAAATTTCCAACAGGGACAGCCGCTGAAGCTGATAGATAGCTACCTGAAGCTGCCCGAGACCTTGAAGGCTAATCCCCGGCTGCTGCTCGATGGCCTCGCGTTTTCACTGACGCTCATGACCATCCTGCTGGCGCACGAGCTGGGCCATTACTTCGCATGCCGGTATTACGGGATTGACGCCAGCCTGCCCTACTTCCTGCCATTTCCTCTTTCACCGATCGGCACCCTGGGAGCATTTATCCGGATACGATCGCCCATCTACACGCGCCAGGCGCTGTTTGACGTAGGCATCGCCGGACCGCTGGCCGGATTCGCAGTGCTTTTACCTTTCTTGGCAATAGGCATCGGTGCGTCTAAGGTAATTCCTGGGATCGCCGAGCGCGGCGATGTGATCTTCGGCGTGCCGGCCATCGAGCGAATCTTTGAGCTGATTCGCTTCCCGCACGTCTGCTCCGGCAACATCTTACTGCACCCTATCGCGCGGGCCGCCTGGGTCGGAATTTTAGCCACTGCTTTGAACCTGCTGCCCATCGGCCAATTGGACGGCGGACACATCCTTTATGCTTTCGTCGGGCGCTGGCACATCCGTTTGTCGCGGCTTTTCGTTCTGGCGCTGGTTGCCTTGGCGGTCCTGACCCACGTCTGGAGTTGGCTAGTCTGGGCTGCCCTGTTGTTTTTTTTCGCGCTGCGCCATCCTGTGATCTTCGACACCACCAAGCTGGATAAGAATCGAGTGGCCTTGGGGCTGGCCGCGCTCGCGATTTTCCTGCTGACGTTCATGCTGGCGCCGTTACGCTGACACTCGGCGACAACCTGTCCAACCGTGGCGAAAGTTCACGACTCTGTGTCGGGATTCCACTCTACATCGTCTTTGGGTGACGAAGAGAGCATCGACAAAAACAGCGCAAATACTAGCAAAACCGCGGCAATGGCTCCGGCTAACATCGGTAGCCCCCATCCTTCTGGAGTCTGACCGTGCAAGTGCGGGGCCAACTTCACGCGAATGTAGCGCAGGGTGCGGCGCGCACCGCCAAGGATGTCAGGACTGGTGGCGACGCGCTCCGTTTTGCGCGAGCTCAATAAAGGAACCGATTCGAAAAAACACTGAACAAGACCCGCTCAGAAGGAATATTCAAGTAAGCGCAAACGGCGCGACGCGCTCCATTTTGCGTTGAGTTCCTAAAAATATGCGATCTGAACCATCACATCTCTCCGATCAAGAACTGCTGCTCGCGGTCGATGGGGAGCTTTCCTCTCGGGACGCTGGCCGAGTGGACGTCCATCTGGCCGCTTGTTGGGCCTGCCGCGCCCGCAAACAAGAGATCGAGGCTTCCATCGGCGAGTTCATCCGCGTGCACCGGCGGACACTCGATGCCCGGATTCCGTCCGCCGATGGTCCCCGCGCTTTGCTGAAGGCGCAGCTCGCGCAACTCGCCCAGCCTCCGCGGATGGACTGGAGACTATGGTGGGCCATCGCCGCCACCGCCTGCGGGTTGGTGCTCGCCACCTATCTCATTTCCCTCAATTGGACGCCGGGAGCGAGCGTGCGCGTGGTCGCCGTCACGGTTCCCAATCCTAGCCTCACCCCGGGCGCCACAGTTTTGGTAGACCGCAGCGAAGTCTGCATGGAGTCCAACACCAAGAACAAGACTGTACCGGTGGCGCTCCAGCGCAGGGTGTTTGACGAATACGGAATCCGTCACGCTGCGCCCGCCGCTTATGAGGTGGATTATCTGATCACACCCGCGCTAGGTGGCGCGGATGACATTCATAACTTGTGGCCGCAATCCTCCACGGCAACGGTTTGGAACGCCCAGGTCAAGGACGCTCTGGAGGACCATCTGCGCGACCTGGTCTGCGATGGACAGCTTGACTTGGCAACCGCCCAAAGGGAAATCGCAACCAACTGGATTGAAGCCTACAAGAAGTACTTTCATACCGATCAACCCCTCACACATGCCCAAACTAACTGAACCACAACCGCTTAACGAGCCGCGACTTTCTGGAAGCGGCCTTCCCCGCGCGCTTTCCTGGATGGCCGGCGCCTTGTTTTTCGCCGCGCTCGCGCTCCACGCCCAGGCCCCGGCGGGCGAGATCCGCGTCCAAATCAAAGATCCCTCCGGGGCAGCCGTGGAAGCTTCCGGAGCGTTAGAGAGTCTTCCTCCAGGAGTGCAGCGCGCTTTTCAGACCGACGCCCAGGGCACGTTCACCCTTCCAAGTTTGCCCTTCGGCCGATATAAGCTTCAGATTTCCAAACCCGGGTTCGTCACCCAGTCCGTATCCATCGACGTGCGCACAGCCACGCCCATCTCGCGCACTGTCACCATGGCGCTGGCCTCTCAGGCTTCCAAGGTGGATGTGGTCTCAGAGACCCCGCTGGCCGGAACGGATCTCCAGATCAACCAAATCGCAGCGCCCGTTCAGACTGCGACGGCCGCGGACATCGAAAACAGCGGCTCGCTCGATCTCGCCGATTTCATGAACCGGGGATTGAACGGCGTCTACGTCAACGAAATGCAGGAGAACCCGTTTCAGCCGGACGTGAACTATCGCGGTTATACAGCTTCGCCGCTCCTCGGCACGCCGGAAGGCCTTTCGGTCTATGTGGACGGCGTGCGGCAGAATCAGCCGTTCGGCGACGTGGTGAGCTGGGATCTGATTCCCAAGAACGCCATCTCGGAAATGGCGCTCATTCCGGGTTCGGATCCATTGTTCGGCTTGAACACGCTGGGCGGAGCGATCTCCGTCACCACCAAGAGCGGACTCACCAATCCTGGATGGGCGGGTCACGTGTTATACGGCGCCAGCGGACGCAAGGAAGTGGACGGCCAGTGGGGCGGCGGCAAAGCCACCGGGTTCAACTGGTTTCTTTCGGGGCTGGGATTTCACGAATCGGGCTGGCGTTATGCTTCACCCTCCGATGTCCGCCAGGGATTCGCGCGGCTGGGCTGGCGCACCAGCAAGACGGACCTCGCGCTCACCATGTCGTACGCCTACAACACGCTGCTCGGCAACGGCGTCCAGGATTACCGGCTGCTTGCCGCGAACTACACCAGCGGCTATTCGGTGTCCGACAGCACCGCCAATCGTTCCCCTTCGTTTAATTTCATTGCCCGGCATTCTTTCAGCGACAACCTCACGTTTACCGGCAACGCCTGGTATCGCAACATTCGCACGGAAACCATCAATCCTAACTTTAACGGCGACGTTACGGGCAACGACATCTATCAGCCTACGCCGGACGAGCAAGCGGTTTTGGCCGCAGCCGGATATACGGGCTTTCCGACCAGCGGCGCCAACATCGGCAACACACCCTTTCCCTACTGGGCCTGCATTGCGGAAGCACTCACGACGGGAGGGAGTCCGGACAGCACTTGCGATGGCGTGAACGTCTATTCGAAGGAAGTGCAGAACGAATACGGGTTTTCGGGGCAGCTCACCTGGATCTCCAATCCGGGCATCGGGCGCAACCAATTCGCCGCCGGTGCGTCCGTTGACCGGAACAACATTACGTACACTCAGACCTCCGATTTTTCCTATGTTCTTCCGAATTACTCCTTTATTAGCGTTCCAGCCTGGCAGGACGGTTCCACGGTGGATGGCAACGGCAATCCGATCGACACTCAAGTAGGGTTCAAGGGCCACGCTCCCAACTGGAGCCTTTACTTCGCCGACACTCTCACACTTTGGAAGAAAGTGAATGTGACGGTTTCTGGCCGCTACAACTTCGATCGCGTTAATAATCTCGACCTGCTCGACCCGATCGCGGGCCCCGGCTCTCTCACCGGCAACTATACTTTCCAGCGCGTCAATCCCGCCGTCGGAATCACCTGGAGCCCGATCGCGAGCGTGAACGCCTATGCGAGGTTCGCCCAAGGCAGCCGCGCGCCGACGTCTATTGAGCTCGGCTGCGCAGACGCCGACGACCCGTGCAGTCTGCCCAATTCACTTTCCTCCGATCCGCCGCTCAAACAGGTGGTCACGGACACCTGGGAAGTCGGGTTGCGAGGCAAGCCGGAGATCCCGGGATTTCATAATCTGAGCTGGAACGTGGGTGCGTTCCGGGATGAGAATCACAACGACATTCTTTTCATCGCGGCGCCTGAAATCGGTACGGGCTATTTCCAAAACTTCGCGAAAACCCTTCGGGAAGGGTTGGACGCGGATCTGGATGGACGCGTGGGGCCGGTCTCGTGGGGTCTGGATTGGACGTTTCTTTCAGCGACCTATCAAAGCGTCGAGACGCTGGACGGGTCCGCCAACAACACAAACAATGTTGCATTGCAGGGATATCCGGGGATCGACGGCAACATCACAGTTCATCCGGGGAATCGAATCCCGCTGATTCCGAAACAAACCGGGAAAGCCTATGCGATCTGGCAAGCCACGCCGAAACTGATGTTCGAAATGAACGAAGTGATTGCGTCGAGCTCGTACGCCAGAGGCAACGAAAACAACGCCTACAAAGCGGACGGCGTTTATTACGTCGGTCCCGGCGTCTCTCCCGGCTACGCCATTACGAACTTTCGCGCCCACTATGACCTGACGCGCCACCTTCAAGTGGCGCTCCAGATCGACAATCTTTTCAACCACGAATACTATACCGCGGCCTGGCTCTCGGGTACCGTGTTGACGGCGCAAGGCGCGTTTCAGTCCCAGGCGTTCCCGGCCTACGCCGACGGACCCTATGCGGGAAACGCTCCCTCCCAGAGCGTGACGTTTTTCTCTCCCGGTGCGCCTCGCCGCGCGTGGGTCGAGCTCAGGCTCAGGTTCTGATAGCTTGTGAGCGGCAATGCTTCGTGCTGTTTTAGTCCTTTGTCTCCTTTTGTTCATCCTGTGTTGCTGGACGGCGAACGCATGCGAATGCCAGGCCTCGTTCGCCACCTGCAAAGAAGTGAGAGTAAGCGATCTGGTTTTCATCGGTACCGTCGAATTGATTGAACCGATCTTCTTGAATCGCTGGAACGGCACGAACCAGTCCGCCATGCGATCGTTGAACGACGCTTATATCGATGCCCAGGCACATCCGTCCGCCGAATCCTTACACCAGTTGAAAGACCAATATCTCGCACTGTTTCCGGGCTTGGACGAGCGAGAGAAAAAGCAGGTGCGAGCCGCGGACACGGTTCAACAGATGGCGTCACTGTTTTATTCCTCTCTGGATCGCGGCATGCGGGTCCACCTGAAGGTGAAGACTCTCTTCAAGCAGGGAGACGACGACGATAAGAAAACAATTTCCGATTTTCTGGATGTCTGGACCACTTCAGGCGACTGTGGTTACGATTTCCACATCGGCGAAACCTATTTGGTCTATGCGAACGAGGAAGAGGGCGCGGATTATTTCTTCACCAGCGCCTGCATGCGGACCAAGCGGCTATCGGACGCTGGAGAAGATCTGGCTTATCTCTATTTCTACAAGAACCAACCTGAGGAATCGTCCCGGCTCGAAGGATTCGCCACCAGTGACCGGAAGAGCCAGCTTGCCATTGACCCCATGCACGAACCGGCTGGGATCGGCTCTCCGGTGGCCGGAGTGATTCTCCAACTGACAAGGCGCTTGCCCAATTTCTGGCGTGGCTGGGCCGCTTAAACGGCAACGTCTACCAGATCAGCCGCGCCGCGAATTTCGGGCAGGAGTATGACACAGAACTCCTGTTGAAGGCGTTGGGAGAAATCACCGAAATGCGCAACGCCGTCCTGACGGCGCTAGGCCGCGAGGCGGTGTGAACATCAAGGGTAAATCCCGCGCCGGGGGCCGCGAACTCGCGGACCATTTGTTGAACGTGGAAAAAAACGAGACGGTCAAAATTCTGTCGGTCAACGGCACCGTGTCGCCGAAGTTACACGGCGCGTTTCAGGAGATGGAGGCGACGGCATCCGGCACCCGATGCAAGAAGCCGCTGTATCACGCCAAAATATCCCCGAACCCGAAAGACCCGGCGATGACGCCGGAGCAGTGGAACCGCTCGATTGAGGCGTTGAGGAAGCAACTCGGTTTAACCGATCATGCCTATGCCGCCGTGCTTCATCGGAAGTATGGGAAGGCCACCCCGGATATTTTGCGGGAACACGTCCACGTTGTTTTTTGCCGCATCAATCCCGACACCATGCTTGCCATGCACGACGGCCACAACTACCGGCAACATGAACTAGTTGCGCGGCAGCTTGAAAAAGAATTTGGACACGCCCGGACACAGGGGGCGCATGTCGGGCGGGAAAACGTCGAACGACCGCCGCGGACCCCACCCGATTGGGCGATGCAACAGGCCGCGAAATCGGGCATTCAGCCCCGCGACGTTGCCGCCACCGTAAAGCAGTTGTGGGCGGACGCGCCCAACCCCCGAAGCTTCGCCGCCGCCCTGCCTGAGGAAGGTTTGACGCTGGCGCTAGGCACCCGTGATCTTGTCGTTTTAGATCGAGCCGGAGACGTTCACACGCTGGCGCGTTGCCTCAATCTCAAAGTGGCGGACATTCGGGAACGGCTGGCCGAGATTGAGCGCTCGAAGGTGCCGA
>Ga0302326_10001559_pt1 | contig 57994 bp, 47 predicted proteins | sample Palsa_T0_3_FD_202264 | JGI IMG/M metagenome (GOLD analysis project Ga0302326, IMG submission 202264) | Peat permafrost microbial communities from Stordalen Mire near Abisko, Sweden - Palsa_T0_3 | ecosystem: Environmental > Terrestrial > Soil > Palsa > Peat permafrost | place: Sweden: Abisko...
TGAAGGGCGATAGGCCGAGAACGCACAGAGCAAAAAAAAAGATTATGAAAACAAAAATACAAAAAAATTCAGAGCTCCAGAACCGGACCGCACAGCGCATCGAAAACAAGGCAGAGTTGCCGAAGATTGACTTGAACCTCAGAAATCAAAACCGGGCATACTGCGTGTGAACTTGCAAAAAATTCCCGGCATAATGGCCGCGCCCCCGCGTTTCCAGAAGCACGTGCAAACCATTCTTGACTGGATTGCTTCTGTGCCAGGCGCAGTGCAGCCGGCTCTTCTCCTGCGCCAGGGCCGGCGCATCCTCGTAGTCAACGCCCCAGGCCACGCTTTGCGAGTAATCCCGGTCGCCATCATTCGCCAAAATAAACCGCGCCCGCCGCGAAAAGGGCATCGGCAGATAACACATGTAACAACCGTGGTTGATTTGCATCAACGCGGATTGATATTCGATGGTCTTGCCGCCCATGGCGCCGAAAAAATCAGAGAGCGGCGTCAGGACGCTCGGTTCTGTGTCGTCGTCCCAAAACACTTTCAACACCAGCCCCGGATACCAATGCGCCTGGGTGTCATCTGTGATATAGAAGTAAGTCACCTTGCCGGGGCCTTTCAGGTCGGCCAACACCGTCTCTTTGCCTTTGGGCGCCTCCAACTGGCGATACTCCAGATGGTTGCGCGAGACGCCATCGGTGATCCGGTAGAAGTCCTGGCCGGGTTGGGCCTGGCAAAGTAGCGTGGCCTTGAGCAGCGCCACCTCAAGGGCGCCGATGATGCAAAGGAGTTTGAGGTGCCTCATTTTGAATTGGAATGCGCTCATACGTCCAAAAAGTTCAACGACGAAAACTGAGCCTGGCCAGGCGATGATGTCAACCGTGAAGGCGGCGCCCGGGTTGGAAAGATACTTTCCGTCGAGCGACGTTCCTTTACAACGACAGTCAACGGCATTACATTTGCCCTCCCAGTGGAGAAACTATTTATGCCACGGGCGAGTCAACGCGAAAGAAAGCATTATTATGGGTGACAGATCTCCGAAAGCGAACCAGAAGAAATCCACGCAGAAACAATCCAAATTCGACAGCGCCGACCAGAAGAAAAAGCAGGCCGTGTTTGCGAAGCAGTCCGCCAACAAAAAGAAGTAACCATCCGACGTTCGCCGTCTCTCCCGAAGTAAAAACCGTTACGAGAGATTCATTTCTTTGACTTGGCTCATTGGCCATGCCAGTTTGCTTTGATGAGCAAGCCGCTCAAGTGTGTATTCGTTGCCGTTGCGATCCTGCTCGCGCCCGCCAGCAAAGCGGTTGCTGCGGAAGCGAATTGGCCGGATTTTCGCGGGCCTTGGGGCGACGGGCATGTCTCGGCTCGCGGCGACGCCAGGCTCATCGGCTTCCCGCTCCACTGGAGCGAAACGGAGAACGTCAAATGGAAGACTGCCATCCCGGATCGTGGCTGGTCCAGCCCGGTTGTGATGGACGGCCAGGTCTGGTTGACCACCGCCACTGAAGACGGCCACGACTTCTTCGTCCTGTGTCTGGATGCTGACACTGGAAAAGTGCGCTTCGACGAAAAGCTTTTTCATTGTGATACCCCGGAACCTCTGGGCAACAACGTCAACAGCTACGCCACTCCTTCGCCAACGATTGAACCCGGTCGTGTCTATGTCCACTTTGGCAGCTATGGCACGGCCTGCCTGGACACCGCGACCGCCAAAGTCGTCTGGAAACGCGACGACTTGCCGTGCCGGCATTATCGAGGCCCGTCTTCTTCGCCCATCCTCTTCAGTAACCTGTTGATCCTGACCATGGATGGCGTCAATTTGGAGTATAGCGTCGCTCTCGACAAGAACACCGGGCGAACCGTTTGGAAAACCGATCGCTCTGTGGCATGGAACGATGAGAATGATCCCGGGCAAATGGCTAAGGACGGTGATCGCCGCAAAGCCCACAGCACACCGCTTATCGTCAAGGCGCAAGGAAGACTCCAGATGCTCAGCGCTGGGGCCAAGGCGGCCTATTCCTATGATCCCGAGACCGGGCGGGAACTATGGCGAGTTCGCTACGCCGATTGGTCCGCGGCGCCGAGGCCGCTTTTTGACAACGGCTTGGCCTATTTCGTCACTGGCCTGACGAAGGATGAACTGTGGGCCGTCAAGGCCGACGGCCAGGGCGACGTGACCGATTCGCATGTCCTGTGGAAGGTCAGAACACACGTGGGCAAATACGCTTCACCGATTCTTGTAGATGGCCTCATTTACACTGCCGCCGAGGAGAGTTTCCTTTCATGCCTGGATGCCGCCACGGGGGACGTTATCTGGACTGAACGCATCGGTGGCGGCTACCAAGCCTCGCCCATTTATGCGGACGGACGATTGTATTTCTTCAATCAACAGGGCACAACGACCGTGCTCAAGCCCGGTCGTGCATGCGAAATTCTGGCGACGAACACGCTGGCCGATGGTTTCATGGCTTCACCGGCGGTGGCGGGAAAGGCGTTCTTCCTCAGAACTCGAACCCACGTTTACCGCGTTGAATCCAGCGCGGCCGAAATCCGTTGAGATTCTCTTTTCGCGCCGTCGTTGGTGGATGCTTTCAAAAGTTAGGCAGAATATAGTCAGATTGGTTCAGGAAAGTCATTAGGCGGAAGAGGAAAAAACAGCAGATTTCTCTTGGCTTTGCGCCGACGAAGAGTTATTTTCTCTTAACAGCATGACAACCACAAGCGGAACTATCGGCACGATTCTGCACCACAAAGGCGCGAACGTGTGGACCATTTCGCCGCAAGCCACCGTGTTTGAGGCGATCCAAATCCTGGCCCAAAAGAACATCGGCGCCCTGCCCGTTGTCGAAGGGGAGAGGCTCATCGGCATCTTTTCCGAGCGGGATTACACGCGCAAGGTCGCCTTGGAAGGCAAAACTTCGCACACCACAAAAGTGCGGGAGATCATCACCACCAACGTCGCCACCATCTCGCCGCACGAGACGGTCGAGGACGCCTTGCGCTTGATGACCGAGAAGCGCATCCGCCATCTGCCCGTCATGGAAGACGGCCGCATGGTCGGCTTCGTTTCCATCGGCGACATGGTTAATTGCATCATCTCGGCCCAAAGCGCGGCCATTGACCAGATGGAAGCTTACCTTTCGGGACGGTAACACCTTCAGGGCTGGATGTTCAAATCCGTCACCGCGCCCAACGACGCGGAAGTGACGGTGCTGGCGTACTTGGCCAGGACGCCTCGGGTGTAGCGCGGTTTCAACGGTTTCCACGCCCGCCGCCTCGTTCTTAGCTCCGCGGCGGAGACGGCCAGCGTCAGTTCGCGCTTTTCCGCGTCAATTACAATTCTATCGCCATTCTTGACCAGCGCCAGCGGCCCGCCAAGGTATGCCTCCGGCGTGATGTGGCCGACGACGAATCCGTGCGTGCCCCCGGAAAAACGGCCGTCGGTGATGAGCGCGACGTCCTTGCCCAGACCTTTGCCCGTGATGGCACTGGTCGGCGCCAGCATCTCGCGCATGCCCGGCCCGCCCTTGGGGCCTTCAAAACGGATGACCACGACGTCGCCCGCCTTGATCGTCCCGTCCAGAATTTTTGCCAGCGCCTGCTCCTCGGAATGGTACACGCGCGCGACACCTTCAAAGCGCGTGCCTTCCTTGCCGGTGATTTTGGCCACCGCCCCTTCCGGCGCCAGATTGCCGTAAAGGATGACCAGGTGGCTGTCTTTCTTGATTGGGTTGTCCAGCGGGCGGATGATCTCCTGCCCTGACGGGTAAGGTTGGACGCCGGCGAGATTTTCGGCCAGCGTTTTGCCCGTCACCGTCAGGCAATCGCCATGCAACAAGCCGGCATCAAGCAACGTCTTCATCATCGGCTGAATGCCGCCGATGGCCACCAACTCGGACATGAGAAACCGTCCACTGGGCTTTAAATCGGCCAGCACTGGCACGCGCCGGCCGACTTTGGTGAAATCGTCAAGGGACAATTTCACACGCGCCGCATAGGCGATGGCCAGCAGATGCAACACGGCGTTGGTCGAACCGCCCAGCGCGATGACGACCGTGATCGCGTTTTCAAAAGCCGCCCGCGTCATGATGTCCAGGGGCCGCAGGCCGAGCCGGAGCAAATCCAGCACCGCCGCGCCTGCGCGCTGGCAATCTTCCTTCTTGGCCTTGGAGATGGCGTTTTGGGCCGAGCTGTTCGGCAGGCTCATGCCCAGGGCCTCGATGGCGCTGGCCATCGTGTTGGCCGTGTACATGCCGCCGCAGGAGCCGGGGCCGGGAATGGCGCAGGCTTCGATTTGTTGCAGTTGCGCGTCGTCAATTTTCTTGTTGGCGTGCGCGCCCACGGCCTCGAAAACGGAGACAATGTCCAGTTTGCGCGTGTCGCCTGTCAAACATCCGGGCAGAATCGTCCCGCCATAAACGAACACCGCCGGCCGGTTCAGCCGGGCCATGGCCATCAAGGCGCCGGGCATGTTTTTGTCGCAGCCGCCGATGGCCACCAGACCGTCCATCCCTTCGCAGGCCGTGACCGTCTCGATGGAATCGGCGATGACTTCGCGGGAAACCAGCGAATACTTCATGCCTTCCGACCCCATCGAAATGCCATCAGACACCGTGATGGTATTGAAAATGATGGCTTTGCCTCCGGCGCGATTGGCTCCCGCCTCCGCTTCGCGGGCCAATTGGTCAATGTGCGCGTTGCAGGGCGTGACCATGCTCCAGGTCGAGGCGATGCCGATGATCGGTTTCTGGAAATCCTCGGCCTTAAAACCGACGGCATAAAGCATGGCGCGGCTGGGCGCGCGATGTGCGCCGTCCAAAACGATGCTGGAATAGGGCCGCAGGCCGGTATTGCCGGAGGCGGCGGAAGATGCGTTTTTTATTTTCATGACGATGAACGATTAAAGAGCCAAAAGCCGCTTCTGGCAAGTCGGCTCTTCCTCCGGGGAGCGCACGCGCCCTCGCGTGCAGCGGGTCGCGCCTCGCGGCCCGCATCAGAAACTGCCCGCAATTTAGATGCATCTGCCCTGGGGAAAATCAACAATACCTCAGTTTAGGTGACTGCGACCTCTTCCTCCGGGGAGCACACGCGCCACCGCGTGCAGCGGGTCGCGCCTCGCGGCCCGCATCAGAAACTTCCCGCAATTTAGATGCGTCTGCCCTGGGAAGGACACGGAGCTTGCAGAGAAGCCCTGGCTGGCACTTAATGCTTGCATGAACCATCCACCTTTGAGCAAACCGGGCGGCGCTCGCCCGCTGGTCGCATTTTTGTGGGCCGCGATGGCGGTTGCCGCTTCCGGTTGGTCGCAAGATGTCGCGACCACCGAGGCCGATCCGTACGACGACAAAGCGCTGGCGGAGTTTGCGGCGTCGTTGCCCACGCCAGTGATTTATTCGAGAGACCGCGCGCCCGAGACGCCAAGACTCCAGAATCTTCAATTGAAGGAGCGCGTCTCGGAGTTCGGGATTACCTGGCATTTCGACCAGCCGGCGCGCGTCGGCCAATTCGTCAATGGCGACTGGTATGTGGTGGGGCCGGTCACGGTGACGATGATCAATCCCAAACCGCTTTACGGCGCCGAAATACCACCGCGCGAGTTGGACAGTGGAGACAAGGAGCGTCCGCAGGAGCAGCGCGTTCGCAATGGTTTCATGGTCAATCCGCCCGCGCGCATGAAAGTGGCTTACGACAGCGGCGTGCGCAACTGGTTTGATCCGTCGTTGATCCAAAAACTCCCGGCGACACTGAAGCCAGGCGATAGCCTCGTTTCCACCATCAGCATGCCCAAGGGGTTGATTCTGCACGCGCAACTGCGCAACAAGATCGAGCGCGGCGTCGAGGACAGCAGCCCGATTCGCACGGCGGCCGTGCTGACCTGCGTTGGCGCTCCGCAGCCGCCGGACGCCTTTCGTCCGGCTTTCTGCGGTCAGAGCCAGAGAATTTATCTGGCGCGCGATCTCAAGCGCGAGTTACTGCCCATGGCCGCCGCGACCCGGAGTCTGCCGAACGTGGTTCGATTCATCCGCTTTACGCAGCGTCCGTGGGTGGGAACGGGTTTTTTCGGCTTTGAGGAACCGGTGGAGAACATGCCGCAATACGGTCTTGAATTCGGGCGCGTCTCCGGAATTTCGGCGCTGTTGTTATGCGCCGATCTCAAGCCGGAGCAAAAAGAGCCGCTGCTCGTGAATTTTATCCAAATCGGAATTGATTTGGGGGGCCTGATTCGCGCGGGCCACCCGGGCTGGACTGGTTTCGGCGGGCATGGCAGCGGGCGCAAGCTGCCCATCGTGTTCGCGGGGATTTTGCTCGGCGACGACGAATTGGCCAACATCAACAAGTCCTTTCCCAAGGCCAGCTTTGGCGAGGACGAGCAAACGGCCTATGGCGATGGCTGGACTGGCGCGAAAGTGGTTTTTGCCGGCCACTCGGGCATTGATGCGGTCACCGGGCGCGGTCGAAACCGCGTGCGCAACGAGCCTTGGGGCCCGTACGAGCACACCCCGCCGTCGCAGTGGAAAGATGGCCAGAACACAAGTGAGTCGTATCGCCGCTGTTGCACCAGCGTCGGGTGGGTCGCCCAGGCGCTCGCCCTGCGCCTGCTGCGCGCCGAGAAGTTCTGGCATCACGACCCCTTCTTTGACTACGTGGACCGCTGGATGTGCGAGGATGATTCCGAATTCGTCAAAACCATTAAAACGTCCACCGGCCGGGACCATGATCACGACTGGTCCCGCCAGGGGCAATCTTGGGAACCATTCGTAAACGAGATGTGGTCGAAGCATCGCACCGAATTGCCCGCCCCGACGGATGGATGGAAGCAACCGCATGACGATTCCTATTACCGCGCCGCGGTGGCAAACCCGGAGTAACGGGGCGCCGGGACGGACGATTTGATCTAGGATCAACATCTGTTCCTTCTCCTCGAAGATCCGCCATAGCCTTGGCGTCGGCGGACGAGGAGAAGGTCAGAGATGAGGGCGAGCCTTTCACAAAAACAGATGTGCGCCCCTGACCGACACGGAAGAATCGCGGGCCAAAATGCTTTTCTTTCCCCGCCGTTTTCCTAAACTCCGCTCATGGCGAAGAAATCTGACGTGAAACCACCCGCGCCCGCCCGGACGAAATCCTCCACGCTGGTGGACACGCGCGTCATTTATTGCGGCGACAATCTGGAGCAACTGGTCAAACTGCCCGACGCCTGCATTGACCTCATTTACATTGACCCGCCCTTCAACTCCAACCGTAATTACGAAGTCTTTTGGGGTGAAACCCGCGAGAAGCGCTCCTTCGAAGACCGCCATGCCAGCACGCAAGCCTACATTGACTTCATGCGCCCGCGCTGCATGAGGCTCGCCCGTGTCCTCAAAAAGACCGGCAGTTTTTATTACCACTGCGACTGGCACGCCAGCCACTACGTCAAAGTCATGCTCGACCAGATTTTCGGAGAAAATAATTTTCAATGTGAAATCGTTTGGCATCGGACTCTGGCAAAGGGCCTGGCTTTCACGGGTTTTCCGAAGAATAGCGATTCCATTTTCTATTACGGCGGCGGCGGCGCGATCACGTTCAACAGACCTTACAATCCTTACGACGCGGACAATCTTGATGAGAAAACCTCAGGAAAATATTCCCACCGCGACCCAGACGGACGCCTTTATCAGTTGGATAATTTGACCAATCCGAATCCAAACCGCCCGAATCTCACTTACGAATTCTTGGGTCACACCAAAGTTTGGCGTTGGACGAAGGAGCGGATGCAAGAGGCTTACGACAACGGAATCGTTGTCCAGCCGAGTCCCGGGGCTGTGCCACGAATGAAGCGTTACCTGGATGAACAGGAGGGACGCCCCATTGACAACGTTTGGACAGACATCCCGCCCATCAATTCCCAAGCCAAGGAACGGCTCGGTTATCCCACGCAAAAACCGCTCGCATTGCTGGACCGAATAATCCGGGTGTCGAGCAAAGAAAATGACATTGTGCTGGATGCGTTTTGCGGTTGCGGCACGGCGCTCGTTGCGGCGCACAGACTCAAACGCCAATGGATCGGCATTGATATTTCACCGACCGCCTGCCGCGTCATGGCCAAACGCTTGCGCGACGTTTGCGGCCTTCCAGAAAACGAAACACTGTGGAAAGTACAACGCGGCTTCATCGTGCGAGACTTGCCCAAGACCGAAGCTGAATTGCGGAAATATCCGCACTTTGAATTTGAAAACTGGGCCGTCGTGGCCCTTGGCGGCATCCCCAACAAAGTCCAGGTCGGCGACATGGGCGTGGACGGTCGCATCTACCCCGTTTCATCCGGCGCCGCGCCCCGCAAAAGACAGGAAGGCGAACTGGCCTTGCGGGAACGCTGGTATCCCATTCAAGTGAAACAAAAAGACAAAGTCGGCCGTCCGGACATTGATTCCTTTGAAGCCGTGATGATGCGCGAGGAATGCGACAAAGGCTTCTTCGTCGCCTTCGATTATTCCAGCGACGCTCTGACGGAAGTAAGCCAATTCTTCAAACGCAGCGGCAAAATCATCATCCCCCTCACCGTCCGCGAAATTTTGGAGGAGGAAATTGCGAGGAAGCTCGCATGAAGAAAAACAAGAATTTTAATGATTTCTGTCAGAGCGAACAGTTTCGAAAAGAATGGTCGCTTAATCGCACTAAGCAATCCGTCGATTATCCAGCCTAAAATAATTCCAAGGGCCAACAAACATCACGCCGCAAAATGTGAAGATGGCGTGGGCTAAGATGAAACCAAAAACTAAAGAAATCATTTTGGAAGCGTTTGCTGGTGTGTTGGTGTTGGTAGGCTTTTCTATTCATGGTTGGTGGTCTCCATGTTTCTTAATAATCAGCTCAATTTGTGGTTCATTTGCACTACACATTCGCCTTCTGAACCACAGAACACACGCGATAAAAGCCTCACAAGCCCGTAATTGGGCATCGTTGTTTTTCGTGGCGTCGCTCATTGGCGCGAGCCTGTATTGGCGGGAATACAAACAGCCTAAGCCTGAACCGCCAACGCCACATTTTGAACTTGGCTTTTCACTTGCTGGAGAAAAGGGCTGGCCGCTGATGCTCACAAATGACATTTTTAAGTTTCCAATCAAAGGCAAGATGGTTGAATTCATACAAAAAAACATGACAGGGATTGTGGTGGTTCCTGTCGCGGCAGGAACATCCAATTTCACGGTAAACTTTAGCTTAGAAAACGAAACTCAGCATGAAATAGAGGATGTTGGTGTAAAGCTATCATTGCGGACTAATCTTACATTTGTTCTTGCCCCTGAATGGGTTGAGGACACGATAGAAAATAACCCTAAACATGCATATTTCGGATGTTTTATTTCAAGGGTTCGTCCCTCGATCAACGGCATCCCATTCATAAAGTTTGGAACACATGATTTTAGAATTACCGATGTGGATGTGGTTGCAAATGTGCAAAATAGCTTTCCAATCGGCGCATGGGGATTGCAATTGGCTTGCATTGAAATGGCTTTACCAGGAAGGCCTTTCGCCACACTGGGAAAAACGGATGGGACTGATAGCGACGGAAACTTGCGTTGGAATATCTTGGCTCATTTTAAGGACGAGACGAACGCTGCCGGAAAGCATGTTGTGCAAGGATATGGAACTTGGAAACCATGAATTTTGAATCCAAGTGTGAGTCCTCATTCTTGCTACTTCTTGCGGTAGAGGCAAGAAAAAGAGGTCATTCGTAGTTGGGTGCAGGTGAAAATTCTTCGTCTTGGTCCGGCGTGGTCATGCAGCCTTCCCGATGTCTGGAAACGTTTAGAATGGAAATACTCGCGCAGAGGCGCAGATGACGCAGAGAGGAAAAAAGAAAAACACTTTTCTCAGCGCGCTCCGCGACTCTGCGCGAAAATCCTCATCCAGGTCTGTGAATCCTGTCAGCGCATCGGTTTGGACTTCCAGCCTTCGTTGTCTTCGTTTGCTTCTGTTTGACCCACAACGGGTTGCATTTTGAGGCGCCTCGGTGGCGGAAAATATATGAATTTTATATGTTGCATTCCCGTCAAACCGTGTTATCGTCTAAATGTGTGGCGCTCACGCGCCTGTTCTTTGACATAGGGGCATGAATAGTGGGTGGTGGATAGTGGCCAGCGGGGAAGGGAAGCAGCAAGCAAACCCAATTTATTGGACTGAATTGGAGTGGATTGGTTTCAACTTTGAACCTTGAACTTTGAACTTTGGTTTCCCCGGGGCTTGCCAAGTCGAACAAATGTAAGTCGTTGATTTCCATGATAATTCCAGATAATTCCGCTTATTCTTGGAACGCGCGGTTGAAGGAAAATGCTTCAGCCTCAAGGACTTGGGAGTGAGATGGGAACGGATTATCAGCCAGACGCACCAATTGGGCTTAGGAATGACCGAGGTGAATTGCGCCAAATTGCGGTAGAAAAAAAATTCGGCCTTCCGAAGGATTCCATCCTGGGAATCCTGCCTGCCCGCAGAAGCCGCGTGGGCGGGTGAATCCTGTCAAAACGTCCTGTTCTTGCTGGCGTTACTCACGGTTATGCACTTTGAGGTAATGATAATGATACAGGATCGTTGCGCTGATGCAAAAGAGGAGCAGGTAATAAATGCTGAACGCCGCCTCCTGCCAGGATGAAAGCGGACCGGTTATCATTTGAGCAATGACGTTCTGCACAATCAGCACGAGCCAGATCAGCCGATAGGCGCGCGGGAAGGCGTTCCCCTGAAAGCCCCTGGGCAACGGCCGCAGAAGTATCCCCGCCAGGATCGCCAACAGGCCCAAGAGCATCAGCGGCCCGGCCATATTCCATAAGACACCATCCCAATAATCTTCATGCCCTTTGTAGATGTTGAACCAGCCTTTCAAACCGTTCCGGATAGACATTCCCAGCCCGAGCAGCAGGCCAAGATAAGCCCCCAGCCGTTCGAGATTCGGGTCTTCACACGTCCACGCCGGTCCCGCAAGCCCTTTCTCCGGCAGCCTGCGACGGAGCAGGTAATAGCCGACGCCGAAGGCGCCACTCAAGCCGAAATAGACGGCGCCCCACCAACCGTGCAGTTCCCCGATGAAGAACAAGCCCGTGGCCAACAGCAGGCCAAGATAAACGGCCAGCCATTCGAGGTTCAACTGCCCATTCGCCAAACCTCTCCCTTGCCGCGCTTTCTCCTCTTCCGACATCCTGCCATTGACCAGGTAATACGCCAGCCCATAAGCAATCCCAATGCTGATCCCGCCGGAAGACTCCCAGCAACGCCAGAAGTTAAAACTGGCCCCCGGCCACACCGACGCCGCCCATTGCCAGTTCTGCCACAAGGCCCAGCCCAGGCCATTGACGATGCCGACTGTCAACATGAGCTTCACATTCTTCCAATCTTTCCGGCCCGCTTCAAACAGGACAAAGCCCAGGTATAATCCCAGATGCCAGATCGCGGCCCGATTGTCGTTGGTCAATCTTCGCAAATTCGGGTTCGACCCAAAGTCCATGTATTGCGCCTTGAGGCTCTTATAAAGCGGCATGAAGAATTCCGGGAAGTGGTTGAAAAGGAACAACGCCGCATAGGAGACGCCGAAGCCGCACGCCAGGCGCAACGCCCACTGCCAGGCTCGCGCGGGCCGCCCCGAACCGCACCAGGCCAGCAGGCAGGCCCCGATTCCCGCCCACGGCACCCCGGCGATGAACAGCCAAATAAAACCGTAGAGCCTCGGAATGGGAACCCATTGCCCGGCCTGGGCATTCGTTTGAAGGCGCCCGTTAAAAAAGCTCGGCCATTGCATCCACCCTCTATCGCCGGAGAGGCCAATGCCCACGGTCAAGGCCAGGATAATCCATCCGGAGGCGTATCGGCGCGACTGTTGGCCGCCTGGATCGCGCGCTATGAACCACCACGCCGCGCCCCACGCCACGCCCGCAAAAACGCAGCCGTTCAACGCCCCGAAGCCGGAGCAGCCGCGGACGGCCCAGGTCATTCCGCCCAACGCCGCAAAGAGCAGCGTGGGCAGGAAGAGGTCATGCGCAAGATCGCGGCGCCGAGGGCCGCCGTTGTTCGACATGGCGGCAGAATAAACAACCTCTGCAAGCGATCAACAACTTCCGCGCCGGGCGCGGCAAACGGAAACCTTCCCGCCGTCATGAAGCGCCATTGGGGTCAACTCTAAAATACCGTGTGGCTCCTCATCGGGTATTCTTAAGGAATGCGACCAGATCGGCCAACTCCTGCACGGAAAGCTGCGAGTCAAGTCCTTGCGGCATGATGGATACGGTTCCTTGATGCATATCCAGGATGTCCGACCGGGAGACGTGGACTTCAGTTTCGGGTCCGGTGGCCAGAATAACCTCGTCTGCCGAATCCTTGCGCACCACGCCGCTGTAGTCATCCCCGGTCTTGGTCCGAACGATCATCGGTTCGAAACTGCGAACAAAGCTCGCGCTCGGATAAATAATGGATTCGAGCAGATCGCGCTCGGTCCGAATCGTGCCCACTTTGGTCAGATCAGGACCCACGTGACCGCCAATGTAACCGATGGCATGGCAGGAGAAACAGGCCACCTTGGGATTGTTGAATATGGCCTGTCCCCGGCGAATGTCTCCATTCGGGAATTGGCCGAGCAATTGATCAATGTGTTCCTTCTGTTTGACAGCATCGGCGCCCAACCTGTCAAAAAGCTCCACCGCTTTCCTTTGCACGGCTTCCGGATATTTTTCGATGATCGGCTTGAGGACTTCCGGTCGCAGGGACGAAATCGCCTTCGCCGCCTTGAGATTGTTGACCAGACTCATTCCGACGGCTTCATCACTGGAAGTCTCGAAAGGCGGCAACAATTTCGGCAATTCCGCGGGTCCTGCGCCACGAATTGCGTCCGAAAGCGCAAGCAGTTGGCCGCGGTCAAGCTTGGCCCGGCCGAGCACAGTGGCCGCGTTGTTGCGAATGGCCCAGGGCTGTGTTGGATTGACGTTGGTCAGGATGAAATTGAAAAGCCCCGGCGAGATATTTCCCAGCGGCCCGGCGGCGCCGAGGGCCTCAAGCCGCAATTCCGGCCGCGCATGGCCATCGTTCCCGATTTGAGCGAGAGATTTGTCAAGTTCCGGAGTGCCGCCCTTGGCCAGCGTGAACGCGCGAGCCGTGACAATACCCTCCCGGACAAGATCAGCATCCGGCGAATGCAGAATTTCAGCCACTTGTTCAGGCCAGACGGATGGCGCTTCCTTGGGATTTGCCTCGGCCATCGCCCGCAATGAGACCAGCTTCGTCCACTTGGGCGAATTGCCATCCGCCAGAATGCCGGTGAGAAGCTCCTGAATGGCCTTGTTTCCGGTGAAGGGCGCGAGCTGAACCTGGAATGCGCCAACTTCTGATGCATTCAGGTCGGACGATTTGAATCTCTCGCGAAAGAACCCAGCCAACGCGCTTCCCCAATCGCTGTGGCGGCTGACGATCCAATTCGCGGTATCTTTCAAAACGGGATTCTTCGAGGCGAGCAGCGGTGTTACCTCGCTCGCGCTGAGTTGTCCGTGAGGCATTTGATCCATGGCCATCAGCGCGGCGCGGTGTACGCGCGGGTTTTCGCTGCTCAAACCTCGGGCGGTGGCCTCTCGGTCGGAAATCTCGATCAAAGCGAAAATGATGGAGTGCTCAAGAATGCGCGCACTGGCGTCGAGCGCCGCGTTCTGGCAATCGAACTGTCTCGCCGCATCCAGCAAGGGTGGAACCGCGGCTGAATTGCCGATCCTCCCAAGCGCTTCCGCTGCGTTGCGCCGCACTTGGAGATCCTCGTCTTGCAGGAAGGATGGCAATTCGGCGCCGGCATCTTTGTCGCGCCAAAAACTGATGGATTGCACGGCCACGTGGCGAACCGTGCCATCCTTGTCCATCAGCGCGCCGCGCACCGCTTTGCGCGCCTCGGGGGCGTCTATTTGTGTGAGCGCCCAGAGGGCGTTGCGTCGCGTTTCCGCAGAATCGGATTCACGGAGCGAGGCCGCCAGAGCCTCAATTGAGTTGCTCCAGGCTTTCGCCAGCCGGCTGATGGCGCGCTTCCGCACGACTGGCCTTGGGTCTGCCAATAGCTTGACGAGGCTGTCAGGCGGCAACTCCCCCCACTTGATGGAGATGCCTCGCGGGTCTTCAACCCGGCGCGCGCCTTTGCGGCGGACGCGATAGATGGCGCCCAGCACGTCCGGTTTCGCGAGCTGCGACGTCGGGCAACAGAGCTTGTACCATCCGCCGGTGTTGAGGACAATCAGACTGCCATCGGCATCTTCGACCACGGCTGTGGGGTGGAAGTCCGGGTCGTCCGATGTCAGAAAATCTGTGTCCACGGTCTTGAAGGTCGAGCCGTCAGGAATGAGCACATCGCGCTCCACTTTGCGCAGGTTAAAGAGGCAGGTGAAAAGATTGTCCTGGTACTCCGGGCCAAAAACATCTGATTCATAGCGGATGACGCTACAGGGCGCGGCCGGCCCGAAATGCTTGAGCACGGGCATCACGTCGCCGGTCCGGGGATGGTCGTCAATCACGTCATGCACCTTCCCGTAAACTCCGCCGTAAATGGCGTGGATCAAGCCATCACGCTGGCCTCCGCCGGGATGTTGCAGGAACGTGCAACACAAAATGCGCTCGCCCGTTGCGGTGAAGGCCACGCCGACAGGGTTGTCCATTCCACCGGTCATGACAGGCTCGATGCCGGTGCCGTCGGGCCGGCATCGGAAAATGTGCGCGGCTCGTGTGACGAATGGCTCTCGGCCGGGACGCTCGTAGGTTTGCTTGGCGAACGCCCCTTTGCACCAATAAATCCATCCGTCCGGTCCGGCGTAGGGACCATGCAGGTCATTGGCGCAGCCCGTCAGCGTTTTTCCCATCATCCACTCCTCGCGTTGGTCGGCAACTCCATCGCCGTCCGTGTCGGTGAGCTTCCAAATGCTGGGCGGGGCGCTGACATAGAGCGAGCCGTTGTACCACATGGCTCCTTCGGGAAACATCATCTTGTCCGCGAATACCGTGCTTTTGTCGAATCTGCCATCGCCGTGAGTATCTTCGAGCCGCACTATGCGATGAGTTTTATCCTTGAGTTGCTTTTCAGGTTTGTCATTGGAACCCGAGGAATCCGTGACATAGAGGCGTCCTTGCTCATCGAAGTCGGCAGAGATGGGGCGATCTACCAACGGCGGCCCGGCAATCAACTCCACTTCAAAGCCATCGGGCACCGTGAAGGTGTGAGCGCCGATTTTGAAATCCGCCGCCATCGCGCGCAGGGGCGCAACGATGGCCAAACAGAAAACGAAGGAAGCCGGCCAAAGAGATTTCATTTTGAGCCAGATGTTACTGGAACGAATCATAATTGGCAAAATTTTTTTTATTGGTTGTATTCACTTGTACTGACTTGTACTGGCTTGTACTGGCATGGGTCCGTTTTGGTCTGGTTTAGGGCGTTTTTCCGGGGTTTTTTGCCGTGCGGCCGGCCCGGCGCGTGAGCAAAGGCGGCCCGGACGCTCGTGAGGGTCCGCGCCTGGCGGGCCACGAGCCTGGCATGCTTTCCTTTATGGGCGCAGGAGCGCTGCATGGACACTATTTTACCACTCTTATATGGGAATGCAACATAAAAAATTAACATATTTTCAACGCCCACGCGATTTGCCCATCATCCTTTTGCCTTTGGGCCGACAGGTTTTACTGGTTTTTCCAATAAAGCCAAGTTGCAAATACCTGCAAATACCTGCAACTTCTGCCGTGAAGACAGCCAGATTTGGCGTCAATTTGCACCTCGCGATGGACCGCGATTTGACCGGCAATATTTGCCGCTTTTGGACGCCCAGCATGTTTTTTTCAAAGTCGTTAAACCGAAAGTAGCCGAAAGTAGCCGAAACCAGGCGATCATCATCGAAACGATTCATGGCGTCAGTCTGCAAGAAGGTGGCCTCGCCCAACGGTCTTTGGGCGGCAAATATTGCCGTTTTTGATGGAGAGTATGACGCCCATGAAAAAATCAACCGGGAACTATCTGAAATTATCATGGAAATCAACGACTTACGCAGATTGGCCGGCTCTACCCTGACAACAGCCCGCCTCATGGTTCAGCCACAACACTAACTGCTGGCCACCCACCCTCGCCGAGGCTTCCTTCTTCGCCAAGGCTATGGAGGACAAGACGGCGGGCAGGCCAACCACTGGCCACTCGCCACTATGTCAAAGAACAGGCGCCTGAGCGCCGCACAATTACACTCTAACACGTTTCGACGGGAATGCAGATGCTGAAATTCACATTTGTTTATAGCCACCCGGCTTTTTGCGCCAGACTTCACGCCCCCTGATGGACTTTTCTCGCGCAGGGCGCGGAGAACGCAGAGTGGAAATCGGGATTATGCGATGCAACTCATTGCCAAATAGCAACTTGTGCTTGTGTAAAAAAAAGGCATTTTGTCTTTTCTCTGCGATCTTTGCGCCTCTGCGCGAGCCTGTCTTTCCTCTCACGTAGAGGCCACATCGGCCCTGACTCAGCCCCGGATATGCTGCTTCCTATTGAGCTAATTTTCCATTGGATGTGGTTGATCTATAAAGATTTCGCTCCTGGCGGAGCTGCGAATCAGATCGCCCTGTCCAACATTGAAATGCGCCGCTTTGCAAGGCGGCGCGAAATAATCTCTTGCAGCCGTCCGCGCGCCGCCTCATAAAGAGCGGTCACTATGAATTCGCGAGCTTTCTCTTTCACGATGGCGCTCTGGAGCGCGCTGAGTCTGGCCGCGACCGCGGCCGATTTGAAAATTGGGATGATTGGCCTGGACACATCGCACGTGGTGGAATTCACCCGCCGCTTCAATGATTCCAGCGACAAGGAATTCATCCCCGGCGCCCGTGTGGTTGTGGCGTTCAAAGGCGGCAGTCCGGATATTCCCACGAGCTGGAACCGTGTGGATGGCTTCAGCAAAACTTTGCAGGACAAATACGGAGTCAAATTAGTCGCCAGCATCGAAGCCTTGCTCAAGGAAGCGGACGTGGTCATGATTGAAAGCGTGGACGGCCGCCCGCATTTGGAGGAGGCCCTTCCTGTCATCAAGGCCCACAAGCCCCTCTTTATAGACAAGCCGCTGGCCGGCTCCTTGCGCGATGCCCTGGACATTTACCGCCAGGCGCGGGAAAACGGCGTGCCGGTCTTCAGTAGTTCCTCGCTCCGTTTCTATCCGAATTTGCAGAAGATGAAGGCTGCCGACACGGGCCAGCTCAGAAGCGCCTTCGCCTGCGGCCCTTGCGAGTTGGAACCGCACCACCCGGATTTGTTTTGGTACGGCATTCATACGGCCGAGGCGCTTTACACCATCATGGGGCCGGGCTGTGAAACGGTCGTTTGCACCGCGGCCGCCGACACGCACATCGTGACGGGAGTCTGGAAGGACGGCAAAGTGGGAACGCTCTGCGGCTTGCGCAAAGGCGCCAGCCCGTATCGCATGGCGGTGTTTGGTTCAAAGAAAGCGCTGGACGAGGAGTTGACTGGCGACTACACGCCGCTCTTGCTCGAAGTGTTGAAGTTCTTTCAAACCGGCGTGGCTCCAGTGCCGCCGCAGGAGACATTGGAAATCTATGCTTTTATGGAAGCGGCCGACGAGAGCAAACGCCAGGGCGGCTGCCCGGTCAAAATCGCCGATGTCATGCAAAAGAACGGCGGCGGTTCCGAGAAATTTTAGTGACCATGGTCCAAAATGACGTTGAACTTTTCCAGTCGGCTGCAGACAGTATTTGCTGCTGGCGGCAAATGGCACAATGAACGCATCGCACCCGGTCTCACGGCGAGATTTTCTCCTTAAGTCCGCCTTCGCTGTGGCTGGCTCCGCTTGGGCGGCATCCGTGGGCGCCGTCGAGGACGCCGAACCGATTATTGACATCCATCAGCATTGCAACTACGGCGGCAAACGCGACGCGCAGTACCGTCAAATCGGCCCCGCGCGCACCGATGAAGAACTGGTCGCGCACCAGCGGGCCATGGGCGTCAGCAAGACTATTCTGCTTCCGGCGGGCGCTCCCGTGACGCGCCCATCCACGCACGCGGGATGTGCCAACGGCTTGGAAGGCACTTGCGCCGGAAACGAGTCCTGCATGGCGCTGGCCGGCGCCCATCCCGGCGAGTTCTACTTCGGCGCCAACGAAGTGCCCGATCTGGAAGAGGCCCCGGCCGTCATCGAGAAGTATCTGAAAAAAGGGGCCGTCTGCATCGCCGAACAAAAATTCGGCGTGGAATGTGATTCTCCCCAAATGGAGGCCCTTTACGATCTGGCCGCGGCATATCAAGCGCCGATCCTCATGCACTGGCAGTATGGCACTTACAATTACGGCTTCGACCGATTCTACAAAATGCTGGAAAGGCATCCCAAGACGAGCTTCGTCGGCCACGCCCAAACGCTCTGGGCGCACATTGACAAAAACTGCCTGGACGATCCACAAAACCTGTATCCGCGCGGCCCTGTCACTCCGGGCGGATGGACCGACCGCTATTTGAGCGATTATCCGAATTTCTTCGCCGATCTTTCCGCCGACTCCGGCCACAATGCCCTCACGCGCGACCCGGACTTTATCCGTCCCTTCCTGGTTCGCCACCAGGACAAGCTGATCTTTGGCAGCGATTGCTCGGACAAAAGCGGCCATGACGCGACCTGCACCGGCTGGGCGACGATTCGCAGCGTGCGCGAACTGGCGGCCAGCAAGAAGATCGAACGCAAACTCCTCTGCGAAAATGCCAGGCGCCTTTACCGTTTGTGAAACAGAGAACTTATCGTTTATCTGATTCGAAGGTGATGGCGTCCTGGCTGCCGCGTTCGAGCAAGGCCCAACTAATCCGGACATTCTTCGTCCCATTGGTCTCATTTGTAGTCTTATTCGTTTTTTTTGCACTACCAGTCCAAGCGCAATTGGGCGACAGCAGCGACGCGCCTGGCGTCGTGCAGACAGATCCGATCCCGCTCGACCAGATTCCGCCCTCCCCGCCGCTGTCTCCGGAAATGGCGCTCAAGACCTTTAGACTGCAACCCGGATTCCACATCGAATTGGCCGCCTGCGAACCCCTGGTGCATGATCCCATTGCGCTGACCTTCGGCGCCGATGGCCGCGTTTGGGTGGTGGAGATGAGCGGCTACATGCCGAACGTGGACGGCACAGGCGAAGATCAGCCGGTGGGAAAAATCGTGGTGCTGGAAGACTCTCACGGGGACGGGCATCTGGATCGCCGGATCATTTTCGCGGAGCATTTGGTTCTGCCCCGCGCCATTGCCCTGGTGGGCGGCGGTTTGCTGGTCGGCGAACCGCCGCATCTCTGGTTTTATCCCATTATGGACGGGAACAAGGCCGGTCCTCGTTCGGAAATAGCGCCGGACTTCGGGAGTAATTACAGTCCGCAGGACGCGCCCAATGGACTGATGTGGGGGCTGGATAATTGGATTTATTGCGCCTGTCACCCGACGCGCTTTCGCTACGTGGACGGCGATTGGCAGCGCGGCGCAACCACCATGCGAGGCCAATGGGGCATCGCGCAGGACGATTTTGGCCGCCTGGTTTACAATTCCAACGAGGACCAGTTTCGCATTGACCTTGTTCCCGCCGAATACTTGCTGCGCAATCCCAACTATCAATTCCAGCGCGGGCTCCGTGTTGATCCGATTCACGACCAAACCGTCTGGCCCATTCACGTGACTCCCGGCGTCAATCGCGGTTACGCGAAGAACATTTTGCGTCCCGACGGCACTTTGCGGAAGACGACGGCCGCGTGCGGACCGTTGATTTATCGCGGGGACAATTTTCCCGCGGAGTACCGCGGCAACGCCTTCGTCTGCGAGCCGGCGGGTAATCTTATCATTCGCGACATTCTGGTCGAAAAGGATGGTTCTCTGACCGGTCATGAAGCTTACCAGCACGAAAATTTCCTGGCTTCGACCGACGAACGTTTCCGCCCGACCAGCCTTTACAACGGACCGGATGGCGCGCTTTACATCACCGACATTTATCGCGGCGTTTTGGAGCACCGAATATCCGTCACCACTTATTTGCGCCGCCAAATCAAGGCCCGCGGTCTGGAGCATCCGCTGGGATTGGGGCGGATTTACCGCGTGTTTTACGGCGACGTGCCGCCGCGCCGGCAGACCTTGGCGGAATTGAACTCCGCCCAACTCGTCGGGAGATTGGACAGTCCAGAAGGTTGGGTGCAGGACACTGCGCAGCGTTTGCTGGTCGAGCGCGCCAATGCCAATGTGGCGCCCGCTCTCCGGTTGCAAGCCATCCAATCCACCAACCCGGTCACCCAAGTGCATTCGGCCTGGACGCTGGAAGGAATGCATCAACTCGACGTGGAAACCGTGCTGACGCTGCTTTCGGCTTCCCATCCCAAGGTCCGCGCCGCCGCCGTGCGCCTCTGCGAACCGTTCTTGAAAAGCCCGCAGGCTTCCCAACTGTTGACCCGTCTGCAGTCGCTGGCGGAGTCCGATGCCGCCCCCGAAATCCAACGCCAATTGGCGTTCACCTTCGGCCAGGTTGCAGGCCCCGCCGAAGAACGCGGCATGTTGGCGGTGGCGGATCGCGCGGCCGCGGATCCGCTGGTGGTGGAAGCGCTGGCCAGCGGTCTGTATCAGCGCGAGCAGACCTTCTCGGAATTGCTTGTCAACCATTGGCAGGAACCGGGTGCGGGACGCGACGACCTCCTCGGCAGCCTGGCGCAATGCGTGGTCAACGGACGTGACACGCAGGAAATAAATCACCTGCTGGAACTGGCGGCGTCCTTTACGGATTGGAGGCAGAAGGCGATTTTGGAGGGAATGGCCGCCCGCGTTTCGCCCGACTATGCGAACGGATTCAGGCCGAAGCCCAAGCCCTTGTATTTCGCCGCCGAGCCACCGGGGCTGATCGCGCTCGAATCGAACGAGAAGCTGCGCGGCGTCCTCGGCAGGATCACGCCCTTGATCGCGTGGCCCGGCAAGCCCGGCTATGTTCCCCCGCCGCAATTGGCCCCGCTGACAGCGGATGCGCAAAAGCGGTACGATCTCGGTCGCCAGCTCTTTGCCGGCACCTGCGCCGCTTGTCATCAACCCACCGGTTTGGGACAGCCTGGGCTGGCCCCGCCACTGGCGGATTCCGAGTGGGTGCTGGGTTCCGAGCAACGTTTGGCGCGAATCCTCTTGCAGGGAGCGGAAGGTCCGATCACCGCGTCCGGCAGCTTCTTTGATGCGTCCATGCCCAGTTGGGCCGTTTTGGACGACAACCAGCTTGCGGGAATTTTGACCTACATTCGACGAAGCTGGGAGAACGCCGCGCCGCCGGTCGGGCCGGAAACCATTGCCGCCATTCGCGCCGGCACCGCCAGGCGTCAGCGCGCCTGGACGGCCGCGGAATTATCGGCCGTTCATGTCCCCTGATTTCGCCAGCCGCCTGCGACGCCGGATTTTGAGAATCGTTTTTTGACTCCCCGCAACTACTTGCAGCTCCCTTCGGGCCTTTGTCGCCTCAAAACAATATTCATTGCTCCGATTCAGTCCGATTCAGTCCGATTGACGCCGATTGACGCCGATTTGGCTGGACGAGACCAGGCAAAATTTGCCGCTTTTGGACGCACCGCATGATTTTTTATTTTTTGAAGGTTCAATTAGCTTCAATTAGCTTCAACCAGGTTCAATTTACCTCAGTCATCCTTCAAGGGACAAAGTGGAAGAGGCGTCCCGCCTCTTGGCTGTGGATGATCAGCGGCGGGACCGCCCGCAAAGCGGGCCGCTCTTATGTTGTTCCGTTCTCGCTGCCACGTTTTCCTTCCATATTTCAAAGAACACGGCGCCAAAAGCGCCTATATCCCAGAGGATACCACATTTAGACGGGACTGCAATACAATTTATTCGCCTCTCTTCGTTTCCAAAAAAACCTTATAAACAAAACAAAGAGCTTCCATTCTTAGGGAAATGCATTATCTTTTCTTGGTGAAACCTATATCGCAGCCCAGGCCAATTGAACCGGAAAAGTTGAAGCCCGCTTTGCATGACAAAATCGAGCGCATGGACGGTTTGCATCTATCCTTGCTGAACCGCGTCCTGCTGCAACTGGAGGCGGAAGAACTCGCTGGACGCTTGGGCGAAGGCTTCGACAAAGACTATGAGCAAGGCCTGCTGGGGCGCATTCCTGCATTAGTGAGAGAATTCCGTGATGAGCACCCGTACGCATGACGGTTTGCCTGGAGACCAGCATCTTTCTACAGATAAGAGAAGACAGTCATTTTGACGCGCTGAAATCGGCTGGCTACAAACCTCAACCCATCACGCCCGACGAATTCATCCGCCTCCATTTGTCTGCCACGTCATAATGCGGGTTTGATTATAGTTTGACACGAATGGCATTAAGCGCCTCCCGACTTTTGTAGAACTCTTACGGGGAGAGCACCAGGCGGTAAAACCGTTGCGGGGCGTTGGTGACGGAGTCGGTGGTGCTGAGCGTCGCTCCGGTGGCGGTGGAGGGGCTGCCCAGGCTGGCCCAGTTGGTCGAACTCAAGTCAGAAGTGTATTGCACCTGATACGTCGCTCCAGCCTCCGTGCTCCAAGTCAGATTCAGCGTGCTGTTGGTTAGGGTCACGGCCTGGAACTCCGGCACGATGGTCAACCGGAAAACGGAGCCGTAAAGGTTCGTGCCATCGTTTCCAGCCTCTCCATAGAAATTGCCATCGCTACCCTGCACCAACAGGACAGGCGAAAAGGTGTTCAAAAAGCCGGAGTAGGGGAAATCGACGGAATACAAACTGGTATACGCCCCGTTCGCGCTGACTTGGAAGAGGGTGTTACTGCCGTACGGGCCATGGCCGCTGATGAGGGTGTATTCGGTCGCGCCATAGAAATTGCCATCGCTGCCATGCACCAACCCTGCCTGTGTCTGACCCGGGGACGGGAACATAGTATCGTCGGGAATGACACAAAGAGTTGTCTCCACCCCATTAGGAGTGATTTTGAACACCCTGCTTGCTGGCCAGCCAGCCCCCCCCTGCGTGGTGCCATAAAAATTGCCGTCGCTGTCCCGCGCCAGCGCGCCCTCGGGGTACGAGCCATCGTTGCCGCCGGTGAACGAATACAATGTGGTTAGCGCCCCATCGGTGCTTATTTTAAACACGGTGCCAAGGCTGGTGGTCTCGACAACGCCTCTTGTCATGCCGAATGTCGTGCCATAGAGATTGCCATCGCCGCCCTGCACCAGCCCCCCGGGAGAATATCCGTCACTTTCGCCGGTGAAGGAATACAAAGTGGTCAGCTCCCCATTTGTGCTGATTTTGAATACGGTGCCAGCGCCAAAAACTACTTGATTCATATCACCGCCTTCTGAAGTCGTGCCATAGAAATAGCCGTCGCGTCCTTGCACCAGCCCAGCTTGGGGATTTGCGCCGTCAGTGCCGTTGAATGAGTACAAATTGGTGAACACCCCATTGGTGCTGATTTGGAAGACGGTGCCATCGCCGTACGTGCCGCCGTCCTCAGTCGTGCCGTAAAAATTGCCGTCGCTGCCTTGCACCAGCCCCCCGGGAGAATATCCGCCACTTTCGACGGTGAATGTATACAAAGTGGTCAGCACCCCATTGGTGCTGATTTTGAACACCGTGCCAGAAGTCTTGCCATAGAAATAGCCGTCACTGCCTTGCACCAGCCCGCCAATAGGAATTGCGCCATCACTAGTATCGGTGAATGAATAGAGGGTCGTCAAGATCACGCCGGCTTGGGTATGGGCCAAGGAAGAAGGAAGAAGGAAGAAGGAGGAGGAAAGCAGAGTGAGGAGTAACATCGAACATGCACTGTCGAACGCCCAGCCACCGGCGCTGAACTTATGGCGGTCACGACGTCTAAAGCCTGGTAGTTGAAAGTTAGAGGTTGAATGTTCGATGTTCGAAGTTCGTCTTCTCAGATTTCGGGTTTTCATTGAGGTGAATCTAATTTTCATAATGGTGTCCTTTATAAGATGGTGATCTCAATTTTCCGGGTTTTTCCGTTCATGTTTTTGCTTTTTGGGGTCAGGGGCGTGCAGGCGCTCGCCCCTACCGCATTCGACTCAGGGCTTAGCTTGCACGCGGTAAGGTTTGTTCGCCTGATAAAGCTGCAAGCGCGAGGCGTAATCCTTTTTTTCCTGTTCGCTCTGTGCCAGGCCGATGGCCTCTTGCTGCACGACTGCGGCCTTGTCAAACTGTTGCGTCTCGGCAAAAGCGGCGGCCAAAGTGTCGAGAAAAAGGGCATTGGTGCGATGGGTGCCCGCCACCGCTTCTTGCGCATAATTCACCGCTTTTGTCCCGTTCCGAATCTCTGCCGCATCGCTTATAGCCAGTCTCCAGGCGATTGCATTGAGAGCATTGAGCGTGTCGATGTGTTCCAGGCCGCGCCCCTTGCGGCAGAGTGCCAGCATCTGCTCCCGCAGCGCCAGCACTTCCTCCTGCATTTTGATCGCGTCGTCCCGGCGGTCGGCCTCGTCGTAAATTTTCGCCAGGTACTCCATGGTCCATACATTGTCGGGGTGTTCCTGGCCATTCACTTTGCGCCGGATCGCCAGCCCCTCCTCCAGCAGTTTGAGCGCCTCGTCCCGGTGGCCGAGCACATAGTAGGAATTCGCCAGATCGGCCATCTTCTGCAGCGTGTCGGGGTGTTCCGGGCCAAGCACCTTGCGCATAAGCGGCAGCGCCTCCTCCCGCAGCTTGAGCGCCTCCTCGCGGCGACCGGCTTCATCGTAGGCAGTTGACAGGTTGAACAACATCGTAAGCGTGGTGGGGTGTTCCGGGCCGAGCATTTTGCGCGCAAGCGTCAGCACCTCCTCCCGCATTTTAAGCGCCTCGTCCTGGCGACCGCCGTACCAATAGGAAATCGCCATGTTGTTCATCGCCTTGAGCGTGTCCGTGTGTTCCGCCCCGTTCACCTTGCGGCTGAGCGCAAGCACGTCCTCCTGCAGCTTGAGCGCCTCTTCCCGGCGACCGGCGTACCAGTAGGAAATTGCCAGCGTGCTCATCGCCGTGAGCGTGAAGGGGTGTTCCGGGCCGAGCACCTTGCGAGAGAGCGGGAGCACCTGCTCGCCCAGTTTTATCGCCTCTTGCGAGCGACCGACTTCGCCGTAAGACCTTGCCAGGTTGTCCATCGCACTGAGCGTGTCAGGGTGTTCCGGGCCGTAGGCGGCGAGGCAGTAATCACGAACCTTTTCTCGCAGAGCGATCGCCTCGCGGTAAAGACCCAGCGCGAAGTAGGTGCTGCCGAGGGTCGCTTGGAGTTTGGCCCGGCGCGCGGGTTGGTTGGTCAGATCGGTCTCCAGCTTCGCTACAGCATTGCTCAGAGTTTCGGCGACGGTGATGGTGCGGCCGTCGCGCGCGGGGTCGGGACTTTGGAACACTTGGGTCAGGAATTTGGAAATCGCCTCGGACTCGGCGAAGCGCTGTCTGGCCAGAATCGCCTGCCAGGCACTGATGCCTGTGGCGGCCAAGAGCGCTACGGCGATCAACGTGGCGGCGGTGAAGGCGGCCTTGTTGCGGCGCCACGCCTTCTGGAGTCTGTACGCTGCGCTGGGCGGGCGGGCCACGACCGGTTCGTTGTCCAGATGCCGCTCGAGATCGGCGGCTAATCCATTGGCCGTCTCGTAACGGCGCGCCCGGTCCTTTTCCAGGCACTTCATGACGATCCAATCCAGATCGCCCCGGAGTTGGTGGAGCAGCTTCGAACTGTCGGTCGAGCGGCGTTTGGCCGTGGTGGTCAAGTCCGCGCCGTGAAGCGTCGCGAGGCGTGTGCTCGGGCGGATCGGTTCCTGCTCCCGGATGATCTTGCGCATCGCGTCCAGGCCGGAGGCCATCAGTTCCTTGGCGTCGAAGGGCGTGCTGCCGGCCAGCAATTCGTAGAGCAAAACGCCCAGGCTGTAGATGTCGCTGCGCGTATCAATGTCCAGACCGCTCATTTCCGCCTGTTCCGGCGACATGTAGGCTGGCGTGCCGATAAACTGATGCAATTGCGTATAAACCGTCTCGTCCGTCAGCCGGCCTTCCGTCGCCTTGGCAATGCCGAAATCAATCACCTTGGGCACCGGCACCCCATCGTGCAGCGTGACCATGATGTTGGAGGGTTTGATGTCGCGATGGATGATGCCCTTTTGGTGCGCGTGCTGAACGGCGTGGCAAACCTCGATCAAAAGGGCGAGGCGCTCCTTGGTATTCAGTTGGTTCTGATCGCAGTATTCGGTGATTTTGATGCCCCGGACCAATTCCATCACAAAGTAAGGACGTCCGGTCTCCGTGGTTCCGGCATCGAACACCTTGGCAATGTTGGGGTGGTCCATCATGGCCAGGGCCTGCCGTTCCGCTTCGAAGCGCGCGATGACCTCCTTGGTATCCATCCCCAGCTTGATGACTTTGAGGGCCACGCGGCGGCGCACCGGCTCGTACTGCTGGGCGACATAGACGGCCCCGCACCCGCCCTCGCCCACTTTCTCCAACAGCTTGTAGCGGCCGATGGTCTGGCCCACGGCGTTGTCGTCCGCGTTGACGGCCGTATCGAGCTTGATGGTCCTGACGGGTTCTTCTCTTGTGGCGGCGGCGGGCTTGTTCATGAAACCATCCTCTTTAAAATGATCGGCCAGCAAGGCTTCCACACGGGCACGCCGCGCCGAATCCTTCCCGCAGGCGCCGTCCAAAAAGGCGGCGCGTTCCTGCGGCGTGTTCTTGTCCAACGCCTCAAGGAAGATTTCCTTCTCTGAACGGTTTTGGAATGTGTCTGGTTCGTTCATTTTATGTCCTGTCATCAAGTAATGGCGCAAACAGCCGGCAAATCACGCCAGTGCGTCCAATCTTTTCTGAGAATTACAGGCACCCTGACAAATCGCGCCCGCTTATCGCGGCCTATTTGCCACGGATGGCGCCTTTGAGCCAGGCGCGGGCAAAGACCCAGTGCCGGTCGGCGCTGCGCGGCGATATTTCAAGGGCCTCCGCGATTTCTGGAATGGTCATGCCCACGAAATAGCGCAGCTTGACAACTTCAGCCGCCGTGGCGTCCTCGGCGGCCAAGGCATCCAGGGCTTCATGCACGGCCAGAATTTCATCCTGCGGAACGGGCGGCTCGATTCTGGATTCGTGCAATTCCTCCAGCGGTTGATCCTGGCCACGTTTCAAACTGGCCTTGCGCCGGGCCTTGTCAATGAGGATGCGTCGCATGGCCTCGGCGGCCGCTCCGAAGAAATGGGAACGTCCGCGCCATTGCTGATGATCCGAACCGGCCAGTTTCAGCCAGGCCTCATGCACCAGCGCGGTGGGTTGCAGCGTATGGCCGGGCGCTTCGTGGGCCATCTTCTGCGCCGCGAGCTGGCGCAATTCCTGATAAACCAACGGAAGCAGTTCGTCCGCAGCGGTGGGATCACCCCGTGCCAGCGCTTCGAGAATGTGCGTGGCGTTGCTCACGATGATTGAGGAGTCCCAGATCACCTACGCCAAATCAAGCTTAAATGAAAAGGACAAAAGCTCTTGTGCGTTGCGATTTGATCCTCCATGCGGTCATCGCACGCAATTTGCGGAAAGTGGGGTGGCCAACGGGACTCGAACCCGCAACAACAAGCTCCACAAGCTTGGACTCTACCATTGAGCTATAGCCACCAGCCAGCCCTCAGCCTAATTTCTTCCACGGCTTGCGTCAAGTCTGGTAAGATCAAGTTCGGCAGTGGATCGGACATCTGACTCTTTCCATTTTCGGCAAGGTACGCTACATTAAAGATGTTCGACGAATGATTTTGTTGCGCCAAGGTAATTCCGAGCACGCGGTGGAGATGTTCCCCCGTTTCCGGGCGCGATGCTGTCGAGTGGGTGTGGCCTTTCTGGTTGGAATGCAGGCCCTGGCTGCGATGATGGGCCGCGCGGCCGATGCGGGGCCGCTGGTGCAGCCGCCTTCGAAGTGGGTGGTCCCGCGGTCGTTTGAGAGGCCCGCGGCCGATGACGCCGCGGACCCGTCCCAGGATTACCGCTGGCTGCTTTCGGATCGGCAAATCAACGCGCAAAACGACGAGCAGTTCGTGCATCAGGCGCGGCAGATTCTCAGTGCCGCCGGCGTTCAGTTCGCTTCGCATATCGCCATTAACTACGATCCAACCTGCGAATCGCTGAGTTTTCATTGGGCCAGACTCTGGCGCGGCGCCAACAAGCTGGACCGCCTGGACTTGTCCAAATTGCACGTTAGCCCGGCCGGGCTTGACACCGATGAATTGCTTTTCAGTTCCGAGAAAACAGCCTTCCTGATGCTGGACGACGTGCGGGTGGGCGACATCGTTGATTACGCTTACACCATCGAAGGCGCCAATCCGGCCCTGGCCGGAAAATTTTCCGACTCGGTGCGGCTCCAGTTCAGCCAGTCAGTGGATCGCGACGTAACGCGCCTGATCTGGCCGTCCTCGCGGCGTCTTTACATCAAAAACCATATTACCGACATCCAGCCAATTACTTCCCGCAAAAGCAACATCGTCGAATACATCTGGGACGTGCCCCATGCGGCGGGATTGCGCCTCGAACCGCCGACGCCCGTCTGGTACGACCCTTATCCCTGGGTGCAATTGAGCGAGTTTCGGAATTGGTCGGATGTCAATCGCTGGGCGTTGCGCCTGTTCACCACGACCAACCCGCCGTCGCCGGAGTTGAAACTGAAGATCAACGAATGGAAACAATTGCCGGAGCCGGCGGATCGCGTGCTGGCGGCCTTGCGTTTCGTGCAGGAAGAGGTGCGTTATCTGGGGATGCAAGACGGGCCGGCCAGTTATGAGCCGGCCCAGCCATCGGTGGTCTTTGCGCGGCGATTCGGGGATTGCAAAGACAAATCGTTGCTTCTTGTCACCGTCCTGCGCGCGCTCAAGATCGAAGCCTTCCCCGTTTTAGTCAATGACCGCCGGCGGCAGGAGTTGGCGGAACTTCAACCCTCGCCCACCGATTTCGATTACGTTGTCGTCCAGGTCAACCTGGGCGGCCAAAGTTATTGGCTGGACACGAAGCCGACTTACGCGCGAGGTGTGTTGGCGCAGCGCTTCTGGCCCGCTTATGGCTGGGGGTTGACGGTCAGTCCGGGCGTCACCGCGCTGACACCCATTCCCCCGTGCCCCGTGCAGCCGAGAACCACCGTCAGGGAGTTCCTCAACATTGGCGGATTGAATGAGCGATCCACGGTCAAAATTGTGACGCTGGCCGAAGGTCCCGACGCGGACGCTCTGCGCGAGCGTTTCGCCAACACGCCGCGCGAGGACATCGAGCGCGACAACCTCAACGCCTACGCCAAGATTTATCCCTTCATGAGCCGCACCGAACCTCTGCTCTTTGGCGACGACGATCAACAAAACCAGATCGAAACCACGGAGTTTTACGCCATTGAAAAGATGTGGGTCCGGCAGCCGGATGAACAGCTCCCTCATAGCCGGGTTTATTGCGTGAGCCTGGCCGACGACTTGGTGAAGCCGGCGGAATCGTCGCGCACGATGCCCTTGGGCGTGCGGCATCCTGTCCATCAGATCTTTCACGCCGTCGTGAGCGTGACGACGGTCTGGCCCATCCCCGCGTCCACCACGACGATTGAGAATCCGGCTTTTTCCTTCCAACGCCTTGTCAATGTGGCCGGAGGCCGGCTGCTCCTCGACTACGAATTTCGCTCCTTGAGCGACGCGGTGGCGCCCGAAGCCGTGCCAGCCTACGTGCGCGACCTGGACTCAGCCACGGATGCGCTGGGGTACACCGTGATTGGATTGTGGTAACGGAGAAGCGCATGACTGCTTTTCATTTGGCAAGGGGCGGCGGCTGAATTATTGATAAATGGATGAAAACGAAGAATATTCATTTTGCGTGGCAACGCCGGGTTTGGCTGGCGTTTGGGGCCGCCTTTTTTGCCTTGGCGTCCGGCTCCAGCCAGGCCGAGAACCTCGTTCCGCTCGTGATCAAATTGCCCGCTGAGGCCTTTGTCGGCACACCCTCAGACGCGCCGCTGGACACCACCGTGGAGAAACCAAGCGGCAAACCGCGCCCGCCGTTGATGGTGCCGCCGGGTGTCATCAACGTGGCGCTCCACAAAACCGTCACCACCAGCGACACCAACAAACTGGCCGAAAACCTGGTCAAAATCACCGATGGCGAAAAGGAAGCCGGCGAAGACAACGTGGTGCTGGTGCGCAAAGGTCCGCAATGGGTGCAAATTGACTTGGGCAACCCGTATGAAATCTATGCCGTCGTCGTCTGGCATGGCCATGACGAACCCAAGGTCTATCACGCCGTCGTGGCGCAAGTGGCGGATGACGCGCCGTTCACGCAAAACGTCCGCACCCTCTTCAACAACGATCATAAAAACCTGGATAAGCTGGGCGCCGGGACCGACCGTGAATACTTTGAATCGCACGAAGGCAAACTGATCGAGGGCAAAGGCACCGTGGCGCGCTACGTGCGGCTTTATTCCGACGGCAGCACGGTCAGCCGGTTGAACGAATACACGGAGATCGAGGTCTATGGCCGGCCGCCGAAATGATAGTGGGCCTCACCGGAGGACAGGCTTGGCTGATGCCCATGATCACAACCCTTTTAGAGGGTGCTCCAAACAAAATCACCCGTCGCCTCATGCGTAAGATGAACGGCAAACAATGAATACCGTCCTCAAATTTCAATGTCCGAACTGCGGGCAGACTTACGAGACTGAATCCAATCTCACCGGGGAGTTCGTCTGCGAAAAATGCCAATTCTCATTTATCCTTACCAAGGAGGAGTTCGTTAGTGCGGATAGTCCTGACGACCCTGCTCCGGTTGAAGAACCGCCTCAGCAATCGGTGCCGCGAAGGGCAATTGATATGTGCTCGGACCCGGCCCAAAGGCGTCTTTTCATCATCACCACAACAGGAAACGAAATCAGTGGTCAAGCCATCGAAAAATATCTGGGAATTGCGCGTGGCATTGTTGTTCGATCTCCTACAAGCACTCAATCACTGTTTGGAGGCCTTGAGAAAATTATCGGCGGCAATATCGAAGCCTACGCTAAACTCTGCGAGCAGGCCCGCCTCGATGCGTTTTCCCGAATGCTGGACCACGCCAATACAATGAACGCCGATGCGATAGTAGCCTTTCGCTATGATGCCACGGAGTTCTCTCCCGGCGTGACGGAAGTGCTGGCTTACGGAACCGCCGTTAAACTCCGCCAAGTCTGAGCACACACAAATAATCGAACTGACCCTGTCGCGCTGAATGCTCATCGTTGCGCTGTCCGACCAGAATAAACTCTGGAAAACTTGAGACGAACGTAACTCACTGGCCGCCATCGCTTGGCCTCGTGGCGTTTCGCAAACAGTGAGAAGTGCCGCTCAATCTGGCGCGCGTTACTCCACAGTTTCTTATCAAATTCAGTTCGGGGTCTCAACCGAATTTGCGCGTCAAACGATGTAGGTCATAGGCGCGCCGTTGCTCTTTCGTCATGCCTTCAAAATCGGGGGCGCCGTTTTGGCGGACGGGCCAGGCGGGTTTGGTGAGCGGAGTGGTCGCCGACATGGACACTGTGGCGCGCGAGGCGGCGGTCCCGTCGTAACTCATTGAAAGGTCGGTCAATTCCAGGTCTTTTTCCAACGGCAATTTGGGGCGGATGTTTTTCCCCTGCAAAACGCCGTGGTAAGCGCGGACGGCCTCCTCCGGGGAAATCCGGCCATCGGTGATCAAGCGCAGCATTTCGATGAACGCCAGGGGATGGTCGGCCTGGTTGATCTTGCGTCCGTAGAGCGCCACGCGCGCGCCGTATTTCTGCGCGTCGTGAATCAGCTTGAAAGCGTCATAAGTGGTGCCCGCGCTCCCGCCGAGAATGCCGACGACCAGATTCGGATCGTATTGCGCCAGTTCCTCCATCGCGCGCGGCCCGTGATACACAATTTTCAGGAAAAGCGGGCGTCCCGCTTCCGTCACCCCGGCCAGGCTGCGCAGGATTTTGTCATTGATAAACTCGCCCAGCTTGGCCGGCGCCACGCCGCTGGCCGTGTTGGGATCAAAGACTTCCAGGAAATAACGAAACCTTTTGCGCTCGGCTTCTTCGCGAAATTCCTTGAAAGCCAGCAGCGTGTCGCGGTCGTGCTCGAGATGGTTGTTGAAGGTCACGGAGTAAAGGCCCAGATTCGCGCCGGGAATTTCCACGTCCGGTTCGCATTCGATTTTGCCGCATTGGATGTGGGCGATGCTGGCAGTGCGGAAAGGCTGGACGGGCTCCTTGGTGTAACAACCGTGCCGCACGGCCCAAACGTCCGTGGCGTCGTTGGCGCGGGCGGCGGGGGTGACGTGCGAATCGCGGAAAAGACCCTCCTTAATCGTCAGTTGTTCGCTCACGTAGGCCGACATGAGCATGATGTCAATCACACCCTGGCGCACGATCTCGCGGATGATGTCCAGAAACTCCGGCAGGTTGCGGCAGCCGAATTCCTCGCGGCTCCAGACTTCGGGCGAGAAGCGGGCCGGATGCGCCCCGCGCGCGGCCAGATAGCTGCGCGGTCCGGGCGCGCGCACGCCAAAGGCCATGTCCGCGTCCTTGGCGTCGGCAATGATAAAATCGCGCGAGCCGCAGCCGGCCTTGATGGCGGCGAGTTTCGTATCGAGCGATTTCATCAGAGGGAATTTGCGCCCACTTTGGCCAGAGTCTCCCGGAGCGCCTTGGCCGAGGCTTGCAGGGCCGCCAGTTCCTTCGGCCACAATTTGATTTCGACGTGGGATTGGACCCCGTTGCGGCCGACAACCGACGGCACGCTCAAGCAAACATCGCGGACGCTATACGCGCCCTGCACGAGGGAGGAGACCGGCAGCAGCGCTTTTTTATCGAGCAAGACGGCGTGAACGACGTCGCGGATGGCCAGACCCACCGCCCAACCGGCGCCGCCTTTTCGTTTGATGACTTCGGCGCCGCTGCCTTTGGTTCGCTCGAAGACCGCGTTTTGGAATCCGGGCGAGCATTCGGGCAGCCCCGCCAGCGGCAGGCCGTTGACGGTGGCGCTGGACCAGATGGGGACCATCGAATCGCCGTGCTCGCCCAGGATGAGCGCCTTGACTTGCGACGAGGCCAGCTTGAGTTCCTGGGCGATCAGCGAACTGAAGCGCGACGTGTCAAGCATCGTGCCCAGGCCATAGACCTGGTTCCAAGGCAGGCCGGTGCGCCGCAATGCCAGTTGCATGAGGATATCCACGGGATTGGAAACCACGAAAATGTGCGCGTCCTTGCGCGGCCCGGCGATTTTGATCGCATCAATGATCGAAAGAAACAATTCCACATTGCGGTTGATCAGATCCAGGCGCGATTCATCCGGCTTGCGACGCAGGCCGGCGGTGACAAGAAAAATGTCGCTGTCCGCCGCGCGGGCGTAATCGCCGGCGTAAATGCGCTGATCGCCGGCCAGCGCGCTGCCGTGCAACAAATCCAGCGCCTCGCCCTCGGCCAGATCGCGGTTGGCATCGAGGATTTGCAGTTCGGAAACCAGACCGCCGCATTGCAAGGCGTACGCGGCGCAGGAGCCTACCCTGCCGCCGCCGCCGATGATGGTCACTTTCATGAAGAAGCTTTGGTTTCTAGTGAACTGTTACGGTAATGGGTTTACAACGAACCCCTCTCCCGGCCTGCGGCCACCCTCTCCCCGCAAGGCGGGGAGAGGGCAGGGAGAGGGGTTCGTGCAAAGGGTTCATTGAAACGCTACACTAGTTTTGACATGATTTGATCGGTGATGGTCTGGATCAGGGCCTCGGCTTGCCGGTCCGGCTCGGCGGAGTCCAATTGTTTTGGGGGCACGGCGCAGGCCACACCTGGCCGCCATTCGTCATTATTGCACAACTCGCACTCTTTGAGGCCGATTCTGGGATCGGGAATGCCCAGCGTTTGCTTGATCTTGAGCAGGTCCTGCAGGTGCGTCTGGGAAAACGTCTTTAACGGCGGGCCCAATTGCGCGGCGACCACGACGGTGCGGCAATAGGCCTCGATGATTTCCATTTTGAAATAGGCGTCCTCGACGCTGACATGGCTCCAGGAAACAACGCCGTGATTGGCCATCAGAATCGTGTTGTGGTGGTCGCTCAAGTCAGCCACGAGCTTGCCCATTTCCGGCGTGCCGGGCGTGCGATAGGGCGCGATGGGGACTTTGCCAATGAAGACCTCGATTTCGGGAATCATGCAGGTGGGCGGCTCCACGCCGGCGACGGCGAACGCGGTGGCATGAGGCGGATGGCAATGCACCGTGGCCACCGCCCGCGCTTGACGCTTCATGATTTGCAGGTGCATCAGGATTTCGCTCGTGCGCTTTTTCTGCCCAGCCAATTGGTTCCCTTCCAGGTCCACCAGGCACATATCCTCCGGTTTCATGAAACCCTTGGAAACCAGCGTCGGTGTGCAAAGGGCGAGTCCGTCCGCGACTCGAACAGCGATGTTGCCGCCGTTGCCGTCCACGTAGGCGCGCGCCCAAAGGCGGCGGCCAATCTCGCACATTTGCAGTTTGAGCGCATGGATTTCCGGCGAGTTGAAGAAGGCCTCGATCTTGGATGGCGCGGCGGAATTGGAGGACTTGCCCGCGGGTTGGATGGCATCGGGACGCGAGCCGTTGTTTTCGATTTCGCGCAACAGATCCCGCGCGGAAGGCGTCAGGATCGCGTCGCCTGGAAGCGACTTGATGTCGCCGCCGTTGCGCAATAATTCCTCCACTTCTTTGGCGCTGATGATGGTTCTCATACGAAGCAATAAAATACGCCCCGTTGAAAACCGGCGGACCTCATCCGCATCCATGCAGTCGAGGACCACGACAGGAAGATTTTGAGACAGGATGAACAGGATGAACAGGATGAAGTACAGAACACGAAGCTCTCCCCAAACGCTGAGGGATTATTTCTGATGCCACATCCTTTTTCCATCCTGTTAATCCTGTTAATCCTGTCAAAATTCAGTTCTTTAACTGCATGGATGCGGCTTAGGCGACTTGGCGAAGAATCTCGATACGGACTACGTGCAACGGCGAGGCGTGGACAGTTTCCCCTGGAATCCCGGTCTTTGGATCGGGTTCCACTCCGATTTCGATGCTGTGTTGGGCAATGAACAGATGATCCCGATGGGGTATTTCGAATGTGCGTCCGTCCGTAAAAACGATCCGAAAAGGAGCAAATGGTTGCGCGTCGCGGATATTTTTGATGTCCACCGGTCTCATGGTCGCATAATAGGATTAGTTTACTTTCTTTCATTTCAATGGCGAGTAAAAAATGTCGTCAATCAGCGCCGCGTCAATGGCATCTATGGGCGTGGGGCTGTCAAAAGGCATGGCAGCTTCGCGGCCTTCAATGAATCCTATGGTTTGGCCAACGCCGCCACCGAGATCGTCGTACACCACAACGCTTGGTTCCTTGCTCACGGCGGCCGCTTTGGAGCCCGGCAGGAAATGCTCGCGCGTGAACGGGCTGACCACCAGCCAGCGCGCGCCGCGCAGTCCTTCCACGGTTTTGCCCAGGGTGACTCTGCCAATGACGGTTCCAAGCCTCATGCGGCCGCTCCTGTTTCCGGTTCGTCCACCAGGCCGACGACCATCCAACGCGCCGGGCTTTTGGGGTCTCCGACCGCGGCCCGGGCCGCGGTGCCGTCGGAGGAAATGATGACCCGCTGGTGCAGGCCGGCGCCGTGGGAGTCAATGGCCACTTGCGGCGATCCTTCCGGTTCGCCCGCCGGGCCGATAGGCTGGCAGATCAGCAGCCGCCATCCCTCGAAACTCGGATGTTTTCGAGTCGCCACCACGTTGCCCTCGATGCGCGCGAGCAGCATAATCAGTAAATGCGGAGATTATCCACCATCACGCAGCGGCGGACGCGGGTGAAGGTTCGCGGGTTTGTCACGCCTTCGCCGGTCGGCGTGGCGATGGAATAACTCAGGTAGCCCTCGCCGCCCAAGCCCAGACCGGCCATGCACGGTCCGTTCTTGATAAACAACGTGGTGTCCAGCGCGCGGGCCATGGCCGTCATGTGTTCCACGTCGTGCGAATGAATGATCGCCGTGTGTTTGTAATTGTGCTCCGCCTCCACGGCCTCTTCGATCCCTTCCTCCACGCTCTTGACGCGGACGATGGGCAGGAACGGCATCATTTGCTCTTCGACCACGAACGGATGCCGCGCATCGGTCTCGGCGAAAAGCAGCGGGGTCTTGTCCGGCACGTTGAGGCCGGCGGCCTGGGCGAGGACGGCCGGGTCTTTTCCGATGAAATCCTTGTTGACAACTGGTTCCGGGCAGCCGCCGCCCTTGCCTTCCTTGAACACGAAGGCCGCCTTGGTCAGCCGTTCCAGTTGGGCCGGGTTGAGCCGCACCGCGCCGTTGTTTTCCAACTCCGACATGAGTTTGTCGGCGATGCTGTCGAGCGCGAACACTTCCTTCTCGCCGATGCAGAGCAAATTGTTGTCATAGCTGGCGCCCTGGATGATAGCGCGGGCGGCGCGTTTCAGGCAGGCGGTGTCATCCACCAGCACGGGCGGATTGCCCGGCCCGGCGCAAACGGCGCGTTTGCCCGATTGCATGGCTGCTTGGACCACGCCCGGTCCGCCCGTGACGCACAACAAGCGGACTTGTTCATGCGCGCACAACGCTTTGAACGACTCCAGCGTCGGGTGCTCGATGATGCAGCAAAGGTTCTCGATGCCGGTTTCGCGCGCGATGGCCTCATTGTAGGCGCGAATGGCCAGGGCCGCGCAACGCGAGGCCGCCGGGTGCGCGTTGAAAACCACGGCGTTGCCGGCCGCCACCATGTTGACAATGTTGCCGCTCAACGTCGGTATGGAATGAGTCGAAGGCGTGATCGCGCCGATGACGCCGAATGGCGTGTATTCTTCCAGCGTGATGCCGTGATCGCCGCTGCGGCCATCTGGACGAAGCCACTCGACGCCGGGAACATCCTTGATGATTTGCAGCTTTTCGATTTTGTGATCGAGCCGCCCGATTTTCGTTTCCTCCAGTTCAATGCGGCCCCACTCGGCCGCATTGCTCGAGGCCAAAGTCTTGACAATGTGAACGGCCTTTTGCCGCGCCGCCATGCCGCCCTGCTTCAACTTGACAAAGGCCGCCGCCGCCGCGTCGCACGCCTGGCCCGCCTCCTGAAAAACGCCAAACTGCCCGGCGGCGGCGGACGCGGACGGCTTGGGGCAATGGCATTCGGGCTTGCCCGCAGGAGCCGGGCCGGTTGCCTTGGCCGGGCCGAGCCGGCCCAGAACTTCTTCGACCACCTCGCGGATAAGCTGTTCGTTAAGTGCGGCTGACATAAGTCATTTACGTCTTTGCGTTGTAGATTTGTTTTCCCAGCACATCCACCACATCCACGATGCCGATGATGACGGCATCTACGGGCGCTTCCTTGAGGCTCGGGGCCAGGCGGGCCGAACTGCCCTGGCAGAAGAGCACCATTTCGCCCACGCCGGCGCCGACGCTGTCCACGGCAATAATCGTATTGACACCAGCACGGAAGCGCGCCGGGTCCTTCTCATCCACCAGTTGGGGCCGGAGCAGGAGCAGCTTGCGCCCGTTGAGGGCCGGGTCCTTTTTCGTCGCCACCACCGCCCCTTCGACTCGTGCCAGGAACATAATTATTTGCCTGTCGGTTTGCGCGGCAGGATGGTCTCTACCTCCGCGTGCGGGCGGGCGATGACATGCACGCTGACCAGTTCGCCTTTGTTGGCCTTGATGGCCTGCGCGCCCGCGTCGGTGGCGGCCTTGACCGCCGCGACGTCGCCGACGACGACCGCGGTGACGAGGGCGTTGCCGACTTGCTGCATGGGGCCGGCCAATTCGACATTGGCCGCCTTGAGCATGGCGTCGGTGCCTTCGACCAGGGCGATCAGCCCGCGCGTTTCCAGAAGTCCGATTGCTTGATGTGGCATAGTTGTTCTTTCGTTACAGTTTCAATGATGGAGTTAATGGGTTTGCAAAAACCGGCGCACCTCGCGGGCGACAACCAGTTCCTCGTTCGTTGGAATGACAATAATCTTGACAGTGGATTCCGGCGCGCTGATGACGGCTTCCCGCGCCTTGGTTTCCTCGTTGAGTTTGGGATCCAGCACGAGGCCAAGTTGATCAAGATCACGGCAAATCGCCTCGCGCACGCCGGCGCGATTTTCGCCAATGCCGGCCGTGAATACCAGCGCGTCGCAGCCGTTGAGTTGGAGAAAATACGAGCCGATCCAATGACGAATGTTATGCGCAAATACATCGAGCGCCAATTGCGCGGGAGCGTCGCCTTTGGCGGCCCGCGCCGCGATGTCGCGAATGTCGTTGTCACCGCCGGACAACGCTTTGAGGCCGGATTCCTTGCACAGCAACCGCTCCGCCTCGTCCAATGTCAAATTCTTCGAGCGCATCATGAACGGCAGCGCGAAGGAGTCGAGGTCGCCGACGCGATTGTTGTGCGGCATGCCGGATTGCGGGCTGAACCCCAAACTGTTCCCTATGGCCACACCGTCGCGGATGCCTGTCACCGACGAACTGCCGCCCAAATGACAGGAAATGACGCGCAAGGCGGGCTGGCGGACGGGACTCTTCCCGCCATCCACATAAAGTTGACGGGCGCGATGGGCCACGTCCTCGCGGCACAGCATTTCGGCGGAGCGTTCGGCGATGAATTTGTGGCTGGCGCCGTGGAAGCCCCAGCGCCGCACGCCCGCCTGGCGCCACGCTTCCGGCACGGCGTAACGCATGGCCGCTTCCGGCGCCCATTGATAAAACGCCGTCTCGAACAATCCCACTAGCGGCACGCCCGGCAGGCGCTTGGCGAAGAGCCGGATGCCGGCGATGTAAGGAGGATTGTGCGCGGGCGCCACGGTGTTGTATTCCTCCATCGCGCGCACCACCGTTTCATCCAGCCGCACACAGCCATTGATGCCGCGAGCCATGATGGTCTTGAACCCGACGGCGGCTAAGTCGGTTTCACTGGCAATCCAGCCGCCTTGGTGAAGTTCTCCCAGGCAGGTCTCGAGGGCTTGCGCGTGATCGCAGATCCGTTCCACGCCGCCGCGCGTCAACAAACGTTCCTGGCCATCCGAAAAATCGAATAACCGATATTTCAGGGTGGTTGATCCCAGATTGGCGACGAGGATTTTCATCCGCCCATTTCGTTTATTGCAGCCAGCGGCCCAGGCCGGCGAGGCCCTCGTGCGGACGCGGTATGACCTGCACGCTGACCACGCTGCCGACTTGCGCGGCGGCGGCGGCGCCCGCGTCCGTGGCGGCTTTGACCGCCGCGACGTCGCCGCGGAAAAAGGCGGTCACGTAGCCGCTGCCGATTTTTTCCCAGCCGACAAACTGGACGTTGGCCGCCTTGAGCGCGCAATCCGCCGCTTCCAGCAGCGCGCAGAGGCCCTTTGTTTCGATCATGCCAATTGCTTGTTGAGACATAGATATAGTTGGTGAATGGTTAATGGTTACTTTTTCGCCGGTTCGCCCACGAAGACTTTCATCAGGTCCTCATGCGGACGGGCCAGAATGTGCGAGCTGACCAATTCCCCCACTTTGCCGGCGGCCTTGGCCCCGGCATCCACGGCCGCCTTGACGCTGCCGACATCGCCGGTGGCGAAGACGGTGATCAACCCGCCGCCAATGGAAATCGTCTTGACCAAGGTGACATTGGCGGCCTTGACCATGGCATCGCTGGCCTCGACGCTGCCGACGTAGCCCTTGGTTTCAATCATGCCTATCGCTTCTTGATTCATGTGTGTTCCTTCTTTTTTTAATGATTATTGACTGTGTTCGTTTAAGTGATCAATTCGCAAGGCGTGTCCGGCTGCAAATTGCAGGCGTTGCCTTCGTCGGTGTCAATGTGGACCTCCAACTTGAAAGCGGGGTCAATGCGGACGAGCGTCTGGTCCAAAATCAATCCGCACGCGCCGCCAATTTTCAATTGCATCTGGCTCCCGGCCTTGACTCCGTAAAACTCCGCGTCGTCCGGATGCATGTGAACATGGCGCATCGCGCGGATCACGCCCTCCTGCATTTCAAAGAACCCCTCCGGCCCCATCAACATGCCTCCCGTCGTTCCCTGGATATTCCCGGAAATGCGCAACGGTATTTCAAACCCCAGCGCGATGGCATCGGTGTAAGCCAATTCCACCTGGTTGAAATTGCGGCACGGCCCCAAAATGCGAAGATTCGAGATGACCCGGCTGCGCGGGCCAATAAGCGTGAGCGTCTCCTTGGCGGCAAACTGCCCTTCCTGATAAAGCCACTTGTAAGGCGTCAACGTATGCCCTTTGCCGAACAACGCTTCCACCGCTTCGGGCGTCAAATGGCAATGGCGGGCGCTGACATTGACCACCAGCGGGTTTGGGGCCATCGCCACTCGCGGCAATGTCTTCCCAAGCCGTTGATAGACAGCTTGTCGCACCCGATGTTCCACGACCGCCCGATGCGGGTTATTGGCAATGGCAACCATGCTCTTGCCGTGAATGTCGCAAAAAACGTCAAATTTGTCAATATATTTCTTGCAAAATATTTCAAAATACTCCAAAACGTACCAAATGCAGCCAGAACTGCGCCAAAAACGTATCCAAGATTACCTTAATCGGGCGGAATTTGCCTCTTTGGAAGAATTGGCGCGCGAGGTGGAGGCTTCCGTTTCCACCGTGCGCCGGGACATTGCCGCTCTGGAATTGGCCGGTGGTTTGCGCCGGATGCACGGCGGGGCGCGCCTGGTCAATCCTCATTCCGACGAATTTGCCTTCAATACCCGCGACACGCACCAATTGTCGGAAAAAGAAGCCATCGGCCGCGCTTGCGCCGAACTCATCCGCCCGAATCAGACCGTCATCATTGATGCCGGCACGACGGCCTATCACGTCGCCAAGAATCTGGAATTCAAGACGCCGCAAATCATCACCAATTCGCTGCCCGTGGCGCAATTCTTCGCGGCCACCAACCGCGTCGAACTGATTCTTTCAGGCGGCGTCATTTATCCGCGGCTGGGCGTATTGGTCGGGCCGCTGGCGGTGGAAGCCTTCTCCAAAATCCACGCCGACGTGGCCGTGATGAGCGCGGGCGGGATCACGCTGGAGGGAGTCACCAACTCGCACGGTCTGCTCGTCGAGATTCAATTGGCGATGATGCGCGCCGCGCAAAAGGTGATTTTTTGTCTTGACAGCACCAAACTGGGCCGGCGCTCCGTCTCCGCGCTCTGCGGCCTGGACCGCATCCACACCATCGTAACCGACCGGGGAGCGCCGGAAGACCTGGTGCGCTCCCTGCGCGAGCGGGGGTTGGAGGTTGCCATTGCGGCCCAGGAGGGCGGCAGTTCTTAAAGGTGTGACCGGTCACTTCAAAACCAGCCACTTCGTTCGAGAGTGGCAGAGGCGTCCCGCCTCTGGCCATCCGGATGCAGCGGCGGGACGCCGCAGCCACTTTGTTCAAGCGTGTCAGAGGCGTCTCGCCTCTGACCTTCCGGATTCAGGGGTGCGCGAGTCCCATATCTGCTGGCTCCAGTGAGTCGTTCGTCGTTTGTTTCCGAACTCTCCGCCACAAAAATGAACAGGCAAAAAGCACTCCGAAGTAAAACAATGTGTTGGCGGCAAAGCCAAACCACAAAGGCACGATTGGCAAACGCCGTTCTTCCCGGGCGTGCCACCACGCCGGCAGCAGACCCGTCTGCAAACCTCGCCGCAGAATTTCCCGATAAGGCAACTCCCATTTTGCCAAATTGGCTCCAGCCGCATCCTGATGGGCGGTGACCACTGACTGCATCGAGAGCATGGGCCAGCCTCCGCGATAGAAAGCCGGAGTCTTGCGGCCCTTCCAATAGAGCAAATACTCACCCCCTTCCAAAACCTCTGCTCCAGTCGCAACAGCGTCGGAAACCCCAAAACCTTGTCCTGTCCACCACCAGTTGTAGGACCCGTCCGGTCCCGGAGAAGTGCTCGGCATTCTTCTGTCCTGCCGTTCTGGTGGAAGCGAGCCGCGGGTGTATGGAGACCAGAGAATACAAGCCCATGCGACGAGCACGTTCAAAAAGATGCTCGACACAAAAAGCAGCAAGAATGTCCGGGCGCGCGGCATGTTGAAAGAACGCCTCTCAATATACGACCGCCGGTTCATCTGTTGAAAGACAAATTGACACAAAGTGGCCAGAACGATCAAAAGCGACGGGATCGGCACGCACAATCCGGCTGGCGGAGAAACTCGCTGGACGCTAAGCTGCGAAAGGAAAATGAAACGTGCGACCATCAACCATCCCCGTTGTATCATTATTGCCGGCCCTAACGGGGCAGGCAAAACGACGTTTGCGCGGGAGTACCTTCTCAAGGACGCCGGTGTCGTTCATTTCTGTTTCAAAAGGCCTACCGCCCATTGGCCGACGCGTGGGCAATATATGATAACGCCGGGGCAACACCCCGGCTGGAGGAGAAAACACTATGAAAAAAACGATCCGTAACAAACAGGCAGAGACCTTCGCGGCCGTGGTGGGACGTGCTTTACGCCGCGCCGGTCGGACGGCGCGCAAGACCGCCCGCGCGCATGGCACTCCCATCTATTTCTGGCGCGATGGCAAAGTCGTCGCCCAAAAGCCCTGACGAAATGCCGGCCTCTTTGGAACGCAACGAACACATACATAACAACTTACGGGATAATGCAGTTGCTTTGGGGAGCGCGACCGTCCCGGTCGCCCTGGTCGGCGTCTCGCCGGCCAGTTGGACGATGATTCTGCCAACACCATTAGCTGAGGGACCGAAGGACGGGAAGGTTTTCGGCGAGACGCCGAAAACGGCGGTCGAGAAGTCAGAACAACACACGAGCGGCCCGCTGAAGCGGGCTGCCCGCGCTCCCCAAAGCAACTGCATCGTTCCGGCTTAGATTGTGTGCTTTCCTTGTGATCTTTTGCAGCCAATGCCGTCCCAGTTCCGGTTGCAGGAGGCAGAGCCATCGGCTGGCGTTGAAAAAGTTTGAATATCCCATGTTGCAATCCCATCCAAACGTGTGTAGAGTAGAGTGGTTGTGGCGCTTAGGCGCCTGTTCTTTGAAATAGGGCCGGAATAGTGGTTAGTGGCCAGTGGCCAGTGGCCAGTGGTTAGAGACCTGAGCTGGCCGTGGTCCGGGCTAGAGCCGGTCAATCTGCGTAAGTCGTTGATTTCCATGATAATTCCAGATAGTTCCGGGTTTATTTTGGAATAAATGACCGCATTTTGTCTCAAACTCCTTGCTTTCCCTTCCAGGGCAGGCCGCCGCTGAGGGGCCTAAAGGATGCCTCCAAAATCGGACTGGATAGTAGTGGATAGGAGTCAATAGGACTGAATCGGACTAAAAAAATAAAAAATCCTGAGAAACGTGTCGTTCATGAAACCCAATTGCGATGATGGAGATTAAAATCAACGATCTTGTGCTTCCTTGATGTTTCTTCCTTCTTCCTTCTACTTTCTTCCTTTCTTTCGCAAGTCGTTGATTTCCATGATAATTCCAGATAGTTCCGGGCCAGTTCTGGTGAATTCCCGTTCGATTAACCACAATTCGACCTCACTTTGGGCTTTTTAAGCAGGAACTTTCGGTTACATTTCCCCCCTTGAAAAACAGGATGCGCCATACGGCTGTATGTTTCCTCGCACGGGCCTTGCCCGATGGGTTGTGGAACGTGCTTTTCTTTTTCTTAGTCATCTTCCCAAGCAAAGGAATGACGGCCGATTCCTGGCCCGAATTTCGCGGCCCCGGCGCCCAGGGCATCTCCACGGCGACCAATGTTCCGGTGAGCTGGAGCGCCACCAGCAACGTCGCTTGGAAGGTTGCCATTCCCGGCAAGGGCTGGTCGTCCCCGGTGCTGGCGGACGGCAAAATCTATTTGACAACAGCCTGTCAAGAAGAGGGAAGCCCCGAAGTTTCGCTGCGCGTCCTTTGCCTGAGCGCGGACGATGGCCGGACGCTTTGGGACGTCGAGGCGATCCATCCCGATTCTTCCGCCTTGGTACCGGGACACATGAAGAACAGCCTGGCCAGTCCAACTCCAATCATCCACGGCGACCGTCTTTTCGCGCATTTCGGCCACATGGGAACGGCGTGCCTGACCCTGGATGGAAATGTTTTGTGGCGGCAGCAGGACGTTAAATATTCACCGATGCATGGCAACGGCGGTTCTCCGGTGCTGGTGGATTCCGAATTGATCTTTAGTTGCGATGGCCTGACTAATCCCTTTGTCGCGGCGCTGGATGCCGACACCGGCCGCCTCAAGTGGAAAACGCCCCGCAATACGCCGGCTTTGAAGACATTCTCCTTTAGCACTCCGCTGTTGGTGGACCGCGGCACGTCCAAGCAGGTGGTCAGCCCTGGAAGCGGATTTGTGGCGGGCTATGATCCGGCTGACGGCCACGAGCTTTGGCGGTTTCGTTACGGCAATGGTTATTCCGTTGTCCCCCGGCCCGTGCTCTCTGGCGATCTGCTTTTCATCAGTTCAGGATTTGATATACCCATCCTGTATGCGATCAGGCTCGATGAGGCCAGCGGCGACATCACCGCACACAACGCGGCCTGGAGTTACACGAAGCAGGCGCCAAACACTCCTTCAATGCTCGTGGCGGGCCGGGAACTTTACTTTGTGTCGGATGGGGGAATCGCTTCCTGTTTGGATTCGCAAACGGGGGCGGTCCATTGGAGCGAACGGCTCGAAGGCGATTTTTCCGCCTCGCCGATTTTGGCGGAGGGCCGGATTTACTTTCAAAATGAAGCCGGCTGCGGTTTTGTGATCAAGGCCGGGACCCGGTTTGACCTCATGGCAAAAAACGATTTGGGAGAACGCTCACTGGCTTCCTACGCCGTCGCGGACAATCAGTTGTTCATTCGCACCGCGGATCATTTATGGGCCATTAAGAATTGAAGTTCTTTTTCATGGAAACGCGCTCTATCCGGATCTGTTCCGGCCTCGGCCCGGCCCCCGAAAGCCGCGACATTCACGGAATTCCGGCCATTGAATGTGGCCGGGCCGTTTGGGAGTGTCCGTTTTGCGTTTGTCAAAGGCTCTGGGCGGCGGCACATTGGCGGGGTGCGTATATTCGCCTTTCCATATCCGCTGCTTTTGCTGGCCATCTGGACCGGCGTGCTGGTGGCGGGCGATTGCGTCGTGCTGCAAACGTCCGCGCGCCAACTCCTGGCCGGCGGCTTTGCCACCACGACCGGTAAAATCACGCGCAGCGAATTGGCCCGTGGGGCAATCCGGCATCGCGGCCTTGACATTCGCTATGGCTATGCTGTCAACGGAATAGATTACCTGGGAAGCCAGTACCGTTATGACGAGCGCAATGGCGCCGTTGATTACAGGGCCGTCACCAACGCATTCCCGCGCGGTTCCAGGAAGATGGTCTATTATAATCCCGCCAATCCTGCTGATTCGGTGCTCTCTCCCGGCCTCGATGGATGCGATCTGTTGCTGGCGCTTTTTGCCATTCCGTTCAATATCGTCACCTTCGCGGTTTGGGTCACGGTCATCCGCGCCAAACGCGGTCTGAGCCGCCTTGGGCCTGCCGGCGGGGTGCGGATTCTTCAGCAATCCGGGGAGACGCGGGTGCGGCTGGCCGAATTTTCGCCTTGGGCCGCCGGCTGTTTTGGGCTGGCCGCCGCCGGCACCGCCGCCGCCATGCTGGTGGTCTCCATGCGCGGGTTTGCGCCGAGCCTGCGGCTGATGTCCGCCGCCTTGCTGGTGGTCGTCGCGGCGGGTGTGGCGGCGTCTTTGTGGATGGCGCGAAGACACCGTTCCGGCCGCCACGATTTGCGCATCCAAGACGGATCGCAAACTTTGGTTCTTCCCCCGGCTGACGGGCGCACAGAGCCGCTCCTGGTTCCTCGGGGCGAGATTGTTGCGGTTTCGATGCATCGCCGCGTCAGCCACAGCCCCAGCGGCCAGTATTTCAGTTATGTGCCCGCCTTGGACCGCGCCGCGCTCAACGCCCAACCGCAGTCGCTCCATCTGGTCAACTGGGGTTGGACGGAAGGAAAAGCCCGCGCCTTTGCCGGCTGGCTGAGCCAACAATTGGGCGTCCGGTTCAATGGCCTGATTTGAGATCAAGCTGGCTCATGCGCAAAGACCTGAAAGGGCTTTTCGGCTCGGCCGCCCTTCTGGCGGTGTGGTTGTGCGGCGCGCCGCGGGCCGGCGCCCAAGTGGCCGACGGACGCTTCAGCATTGATACCTGGGGCACGGGCCAGGGATTGCTCCCGGACGACTCGGTCCTGGCCCTGACGCAGACGCGTGACGGTTATTTGTGGCTCGGAACTCTCGATGGCATCGTTCGATTCGACGGGGTGCGCTGCACTGTTTTCGATGAGAGCAACACCACCAATCTGCCGAGCATCAAAATTGTGCGCTTGTTCGAGGACAGCCGCAGCAATCTCTGGGTGGGCACCTTCACGGCTGGTGCGGCGCTGATTAGCCAGGGGCGGGTCGAACCATTGAAGATCGGGCGCGGCCAGCGCGCAGGGAATCTGGTTTCAATCTGCGAGGACTCCACGGGCGCTGTGTGGTTGCTGACCGCAGACGGCCAATTGGGCCGCCACGCCAATGGCCAAATTGATGTCTGGAACATCAGCACCAAATCGGGACAATCGGTCATCGCGGACAAGGGCGGAAAGGTATGGATCGGGGTCGGCAGCAAGATTTTGGGTCTGGACTCGGCCAGAGTCCGATCCGCGGCGCCGCCTCCGGTGACTGATGGTCCCGAAGTGCGGCAACGAGTGGATTTGTTGCTGGCCAGCCGTTCCGGCGGTTATTGGTGCCTGGCCGATGGTATTATCCGCAAATACTCCGGCACAAATGTGGAAAGCGAATTGGGGCCTTATCCTTGGGCCAATTCCCCTGACACCGTCAAAGCGGCGTGCGAAGACCGCGAGGGTCATCTCATTGTCGGGACGGGCGGGCAGAACGGGAAGGGTGTGTTCTGGTTCGACGCGCCAGGACATTTCACGCGGATTTGCACCACGAACGGATTGACCAGTGACTCGGTGTATGCCTTGCAAGAAGACGCGGATGGCAATCTTTGGGTGGGAATGGATGGCGGTGGTTTGAATCGCGTGCGGCACAAAGTCTTCAAGGTGCTGGAGGAAACCTTCCATTCGGTCGGCCAATCACTCTGCCCGGATGACCAGGGCGGAATGTGGATGAGCTTGAAGGACAGGGATTTTAATTATTGGAAGGACGGCGTCTTGCGCACGAACCACATGAGTCCCGATCTCATGAGGATCCTGAATCCAACGGCCATCCTGGTGGACCACCAGCAACGAGTCTGGGCTTTGGCACGACCCGCTCGGGGAGCAGGTTTGTTCCGTCTGGGTGACGACAGCCTTTTTCATCCCATGGGCCTTTTCATCCCGGATATGTCCGTTCTCTTCGCCGATCACGCCGGCGACCTGTGGATCGGGGCCGAGGACGGCTTGCGGCGTTGGGAAGGATCGCAGGAGCAGATGTTCACCACGAGCGACGGCCTTTCCGCCAATAACGTCCACGCCATCGCCGAAGATCACGAGGGCGATCTCTGGATCGGCACGGAGTTGGGCGGCTTGAACCGGCTGCACGAGGGCCATTTCAAGTCCTTCCGGCAAAGCGAAGGTTTTCCCAGCGACAATATTTCCTCCTTGCTCGTGGATGCGGAGGACGTGCTGTGGATTGGAACCATGGGCAACGGATTGATCCGGTGGCGCGACGGGAAGGCAACGCACTACTGGACGCAAAACGGGCTGATCGCCAATAGTATTGACTATCTGATCGAGGATGACGGGGGCTTTTTGTGGATCGGCTCCAACGCCGGCCTGATGCGCGTGCGCAAAAAGGACCTCAACGATTTCGCCGCCGGCGCCATCTCCAACGTCTTCTGCCGCGGCTACGACAAGCGGGACGGCCTGCCTTCGGCCGAATGCACCTTCGGCTCACAACCGGCGGCGGCCCGGACACGCGACGGCACTCTCTGGTTCCCGACCCACGCCGGAGTCGTCTATGCCAACCCGGCCCAGATACCCTTAAACACCAATCCGCCTCCGGTGGTCATCGAACAAGTCTTGGTGGATCGGCAGGAGCAAAACACCAACGGGCCGCACGCCGCTCCGGCTGCGTCCATGACGCTGCCCGCCGGCGGGAAGCCGCTGGAGATTCAATACACCAGCCTCAACCTCGGCGCGGCTGATCGCGCCCGCTTCCGTTACAGGCTCTCGCCACTGGACGGACCGGAGAGCACGTGGACGGACGCAGGCCCCCGGCGCTTTGCGCAATATGAGGCTCTGCCACCCGGGTCGTACCGATTTCAGCTCCAGGCCTGTAATGAAGATGGCGTTTGGAATGAAACCGGCGCCAGCCTGGCCGTGACCATCCTGCCCTTTTTCTGGCAGACCAGCTCCTTCCGCGCCCTGGCCGCCGCCGCTCTTTTGGGCCTGGTCGCCGCCGCTGTTTATTTCATTTCGACCCAAAAATTGCACCGGCAAGTGGCCCGTTTGCGTCAGGAACAGGCGCTGGAAACCGAGCGCACCCGCATCGCGCGCGACATCCATGACCAGGTTGGCGCCAGTTTGACGCAATTGGCCCTGTTGGGCGAATTGGTGGAGGCGGACAAGGAAGACCCCAGTGAAGCCCAGGCGCACGCCCGGCAGATTTCCCAAACCGCCCGCGAAACCACCCGCGCGCTGGACGAGATCGTCTGGACGGTCAACCCCTCCAACGACACGCTGGACGGGCTGGTCAACTACATTTGCAAACAAGCCCAGGACTACCTGGCGGTGGCGGGCGTGCGCTACCGCCTGGACGCCCCCGCCCAACTGCCCAAAACGGCCATCTCCCCGGAGACGCGCCACAACGTCTTTCTGGCCGCCAAGGAAGCCGTGACCAATATCGTCAAACACTCCGGCGCCACCGAGGCCGGCATCCGCCTTTGGCTGGAGGCGGAACATTTCACGCTGGAAATCCAGGACAATGGCCGCGGCCCCGCCGGCCTGAAAGAAAAGGCGGCCGAGTCAAGAAATGGTTTGCGCAACATGAGGAAAAGGATGGAAGATGTGGGCGGCCGCTTTTCCATCGGGCCGGCGCCCCAGGGGGGCACGGTGGTGGGCCTGACGGTTCCTTTGGCCAGGAAGTAATAGTATGCCCATTCAAGTTTCCATCGTGGAGGACAACGACCAGTTGCGCGGCACCCTGGCCCGGCTCATCAACCGCGCCGAGGGCTTTGCCTGTCTGAGCCAATTCGCCACCGCCGAGGCCGCTTTGGAGGGCCTGCCCAAAGAGCGGCCCCAAGTCGTCTTGATGGACATCAATTTGCCCGGCCTCAACGGCGTGGAGTGCGTGCGGCGCTTGAAGCAGATGGCGCCGGAGATTTCGGCCGTCATGCTCACGGCCTACGAGGACACCGAGAATATTTTCAATGCGCTGGCCGCCGGCGCCAACGGTTACCTCCTCAAACGCGCCCCGCGGGCCGAGTTGCTGGAGGCCATCCGCGAGGTCCATCGCGGCGGCTCACCCATGACCACGCACATCGCCCGCAAAGTCGTGCAATCCTTCCAGCGAACCGCGCCGGCCGCGCCGCCGGGCGAAACCCTTTCCGCCCGCGAGCAGGAGGTGCTCGATCATTTGAGCCAGGGATTTCTTTACAAGGAGATCGCCGAAAAAATGGGCATCAGCTATGAGACGGTCCATACTTATATCCGGCGCATTTATGAGAAGCTGCAAGTGCGCACGCGCACGGAGGCCGTGGCGAAGTTTCTCCGGCGTTAATCAGGAACCCATCTTAATCTTAATCGTAATCCTGATCTTAATCTCTGATGTACAGCCAGATAGGAGATTAAGATCAGGATTATGAACAAGCGCCTGTGACTTCCGAAAACGGAAGGCTCCTTTCCAGATCGTCGAACTTGTTCTATCATGGTACAAGTAAATTTCGGTTGAATTGTGCCGAAAAGATGAAATACTCGGCCCCAGATAACACTGAAACTGGACTGTGTCCGGCGGAATCTTTGTTGTTCTCGCCAACGGGTGCCCCTCACCTGTTGAATATGCGAGTCCATGAAAATGACCGCTGCCGCTTGTCCGTCGTAAATCTTATGCGCAAGCTGATAAGCACTAGCTCCCAAGCAACATTCATGCCTCGGGTTGCCGATGTTTTTTCGAGGAAGCAAAGAAAAAGCTTGCAATAATTCGGAATTGGCGCAAAATCACGCACAATCACATTATGACAGAGTCCCAAAAGGCGAGCCAGTGCGTGGATTCTGCGCGGGAAAAGTCAGAGGGAAGTCCGGGGGAGGCCGGATGGCATGGACTGTTGATGAGTCGTTGAACTTAATATTCGGAAAACGTGAAATAAGAGTTAAGTAAAATAGAAAGAAAACCTGTTCCCATTATGAAGACACACCTCCTAGTTAAATCGAGCTTGGCTGCCCTATGCTTGCTGTTGGCCGCTCAAACCCGCGTTCAAGGCCAAGTTGCTTATAACCCTGTAGCAATAAAGCCCAGCAGTTTCAATTATGCCATGGTCATCCCGTCCAATACGGTGCAGGCTGTGCCCGAGTGCGTCACCTACTTCGTAGGGTCCGGCACGTGCCTTTCCTGCGACACAACGTATTACGAGCAGACCATGTATAACCGGCCTGGTCAAATAGGAGGCAATTCCGGATGTCCCATCCATAATACTGTCTTCACCAGCGTCAATAACGCGGGCATGTCGTTCCTGATGCCGCCGAGTTATACGACAAATGACGACCTGTCCATTGTCAATTCTGGCACCTACGGCGTCATTACCAACGGCACTTTCGAGTTTACCACGGCCACGACTGCCACCAATCTGGCGATCCTCTGCACTGGCGGCAATGGCGGCGCTGTGGTCGGTTACACAGTCACCCACAGCGACGCTTCCACGGAAACCGGATCGCTCACAGTGCCGGACTGGTTTAATGGCGGCTCGAACACTGCTTGGGGATGCAACGGCCGCATGGACAATACCGGGGATTTTGACAACTTCAATAACAGTACCACGAACGACAATCCGCCTTACTTGTACGGCTTGCAAATCACCGTTTCCGGCGCCAGCCCGGTCGCCAGCATTGCTTTCACATACACCAGCGGCGGCGGAGTTGACAATTTTTTTGCAGTCAGCGGCAATGCCTCCGGGTCAACCTGGACCCCGATCCCGGTGACCGGCTTCAACGTCATGAGCCTCATCCCCGCTCCCATACCCTTCCCGCTCACGGCCACCGTGGATGCCGGCACGAATATAGATGGGGGCGAGAACGATCCCGGCAATACTTGGTTCGAGCAGGGCTATTATCAAGCCAACACAACTTATGGTTTGCCTCCTTCCGGCTCAACCTTTACCAGCGCAGTCAATGGCAGCGACACGTATCAGATGCCTAATTACCACACCGGCAACAACGCCATCCTCGTTTACGAGGACGTGCCGACGGCTAACGTTGCCTTGGCCACCCCGAGTAATTACAGCGCCTTTTCTTTTCTGACTTCTGGCGGCAACGGCGGATGTGTGCTTCAAGTTGTCATCCAGCACGCAGACGGAGTCAACGAGACCAACTCGTATGTCGTGAACGATTGGTTTAACGCCGCATCAGCCGCCTGGGTGGCCAATGGCCGCATCCAGTTTAACAACCGCACGTTCCAAAATATCGGATCGGGCGACCCCAAGCTCTTTGAGGAATTCGTCGTGCTTACTGACCGCAACAGCGCGGTCACGAACATCGCGTTAAGCTGGGTAAGCGGAACTGGCGATACTGTCCTATTCGCCATCAGTGCCGCCGCTTACAACGCCCTCCCGCCCGTTCTCACATCGGAACCGGCCAGCACCGTGGCTTTTGTCGGCTCGAACGTTACTCTAAGGGCCACGGCTATCGGATATCAACCGTTGACGTATCAGTGGTATGGACCCGAAACAGGCGGCGCCAGCCCTCCCACGGGCCTCATTACCGGCGCCACGAACGCCACCCTGACGCTTGAGAGCCTGTCGGCCGCCAACGCCGGCGGTTACTATGTCGTGGTAACGGATGCGAATGGTTTGAGCACCACCAGCGGCACCGCCCCAAGCGGCGTCGCATCCGGCGCCCTCCTCAACGTCATCAGCAACCCATTTCCTACGAGCAGTTACTTTTCAGCCGTGATAGGGTTGAACCCGCTTGCCTACTGGCCCTTGAATGAGACCAACGCGGCCCCAGCTTGGCCCGCCATCGCGACCAATCTCGGGTCCTTGGGGGCGGCCGGCAACGCCATCTATTCCGGCAGTATGGTTTTCCAAAGTTCTCCTGATCAGACCAATGGTGGCAACTGCGTCCTGGGCGACGGCGGCACCACGCAGGTCGTTGTGCCCTATCAACCTGCGGTGGCGACTGTGCCATGCACGTTGGAAGCCTGGTTGGCTCCCTCCGCCGGCTGGAATGCTGGTGAGTGCTTGTTTTCTGATGGGGATCCCGGCGACGGCGTAGGCTCCGGTAATCCCACGGGCTTTTGGCTCCTCGCAGGCTTTAACATAAACGCCAACGGCAATTCCGCCTTAAACCTGGTGGGTAATAACGGCACTGGGACGCCTAGTGTCAATATCACCGTAACAAACGTACCCCCCAGCGTATGGTACGATTTCACTGTCACCATTGCTAATAATCCTGCCAGCAATTCCCCTGCTACAGGTTACATCACGACGTTCTACATTAACGGCACAAACGCGGCGTCCGAGATTTCGGACTTCGTTCCGAACGCCGATTTGCCATTGAAGATCGGCGATCGGTCTGACGACCCATTCTCAGGCGCATACAACTATTTGGGAGAAATGGATCAGGTGGCCTTTTATCCTTCCGCTCTCTCCGCCGCGACCATCCTGGCTCACTACCAGGCCGGCACCAACCCGACTCCGCCTACGGCTTACTCGACATTGGTGATGAATTCGGATCCGCTCATTTATCTCAAGCTTAACGAGCCGACACCCAACTACCCGGCCATAGACACCGGTCCCATTGCTAACAACTACGGATCCACCGGCGCTTTTGATAATGGAATCTATCAGACCGGCACTTTCCCTGGGTCTGTCCCCGGGCCGAAAGCCAAAGGTTTCCCCAGCGATAATGTGGCCGTTGCTTTCAATCATATTTATAATGTGCCGGGCGGCGCAGGCACTCAAAACGGCACGGCCACGACGGGAACGGCAGGTTTTGTTGATGTTCCCGTGGATACTTACAATTCCTTGGATTTATCAGGAGCCGTGACCCTGGCCGCATGGGTTCAGGCTACTCCCGACGACGGCGACCGCTTTGAGACCTTTGCCGGACGCGGCGATGTGTCCTATCGTATGGATGTGGACGGGACGAGCGACGACCTGTTTCATTTTGCTTACGGTAGTGGGAACGATCAAGTCGGTGTTGCTCCTTACGGCAGCGGGGCGGACGGCAACTGGCATTTTGTCGTCGGCGTGTGGGACACGACCAACGAGTACCTTTATGTGGACGGCCTCTCGAATTCCGCCTCTTCCTCCACTGGCCTTCCCACGGGGGGCACGGATGATTTCACCATCGGCGAAGCGCCTGATGACACGTACCGAATCTTCGATGGCAATATCGCGGAAGTGGCTATCTTTTCGTATGCCCTTTCGGCCGCGCAAATAGAGTCGCTCTATCAAGCTGCAGGAGCGTCGGTCTTCATCATTCAACAACCTCTCGCCAGCCAAACCGTTGGCGCCGGCGAAAATGCGACCTTCGCGGTGGTGGCTGCAGGCGGAAATCCGACATTGAGTTATCAGTGGTTTTACGATGGCGCGCCGGTCACCGGCGCGGAGTTTGCGGGCGCCACCACCCCCACGTTGACTCTCACCAGCGCGGAAATTGCCAACGCCGGCAGTTACAGTGTGGTCGTCACCAACAACGGGAGCTCCGTAACCAGCGCGTTTTCGGTTCTGAACGTTGTGCAAGCTCCAATCATTACCACGCCGTTGCTGGCCACGAATTACTCCTTGCTTGGCAGCGGGATCAGTCTCTCGGCGGGAGTGATAAGTCAGGCGCCGACCACCAACGCGTGGTATCTTAACGGCGTTCTTGTCGCAAACGGCGGCGCTATCAGTGGCGCGACCAGCGACGCATTGGTGCTGTCGAGCGTGTCACCGGCCAATGCGGGCGATTACACGTTTACGACGACCAATGCTTTTGGAGGCGCCAGCACCAGCGGAGAACTGGTTCTCCTGCCTATTAGCGAGCCGACCTTTGGCACCAACGGCGCGTATTGGACCGTGAATAACAACGGCGTGAACTCTGGACAAGGCGAGTTCACCAGCAACGATGTGTTTCAGATCACCACTGCCAATGGTGACGAAGATACGGCTATCTTCTTCGACGTTCCGATGTACATTGGCGGCTTTAAGGCTTCCTGGACTTATCAGGATTTGACCCCTGGTACCGGAGGCGCGGATGGCGGCACATTCTGCATCCAGAATTCGGCTGCAGGACCGCTTGCGATAGGCACTCAAGGGGCGAACGGCGGCAGCGGCGGCGGCTACTCCGCGATTACCAACAGCGTGGCGCTGCAATGGGAAATCTACGCCGGCAGCCCCGGCACGCCGGGACTTAGATGGGAAACGAACGGAAGCTCGTACAGCACCACTCTCGGCGCTCCTTATACGGACAAGCCCTATGGACTCTTGGGAGCGGTGGATTTGACTAACGGGGACAATGTATTCTTTGATCTCCTTTATGACGGCGAAACTCTAACTGTGACGGTAAGTGATACCAACATCCCCGCTACTTACACGACTAACTACCTTGTGGGTTCGATCGCGAAGTGGACGCAGAGCGATACAGCCTTCATCGGCTTCACTGGAGGCACAGGTGGCGCCACTTCCCTGCAAACGATTGGCAGCTTCTCCTTCACGCCGCTCCCTGTGTTAAGCTCGTCCGTGAGTAACGCCACTTTGACACTGAATTGGCCGCTGGGGAACGGCGTAGGCGCTTACACGCTGCAGTCAGCGACGAGTCTAAGCGGGACATGGACGGCCGTGGCAGGTCCGTATAATGTTGCGGATGGGCAGTATCAGTATCAGGAGCCAATCCAGACGGCAGGGAATGAATTCTATCGGCTGGTGCTGTTGCCTTGACGTGATGTCATAGGCTGAAGCACGAGTTGCTTTTCATCCAAAGGAGCCGGGAGCAATCCCGGCTCCTTCTTGTTTTATTCGTAACCAAAGGCCTTGACGAAAGGCGCCAGCGTCTCCAGCCACGGTTCGAGGTGCTTTTGATAATGCCGCCAGCGGCCCACGGCGCCCTTGGAAATCGGTCTGACCACGGCGGCGTAAGTGGGCGAGCGCACCAACTTGCTGCCCGCGTGTTCGTGAAAGCGCAACACCCGCTCGTCCCAGGCCGCCCCGAGAAACTCCAGCGCGCGGCGTGCGACCCCTTCCAAATCCTCCACCAAATCCTCATAGCGGACCTCCAGAAAGGACTGGCCCAGGCACGGCGCCGCCGCTCTCCACAGACCCATGACCGAGGCGTATTCCTGGCAAGCGCTCTCCAAAGTAAGAAAGATGGAGCTGACCTGCCCCAACGGCAGCGGCTGCATGAAACAACTCAGGCAGACGTCGCGCGGATCACGCAACGCCACCAGCAATTTCGCTTCCGGAAAAACACGCATGAAGCCAAGAACCAACCCGGTCAGCGCCGGATTCTTGTCAATCAACATCCGGCTGTCCGGCGGCTGGCCGAGAAACTTCGTCATGCATTCCGTGTAATTCTGCCGCGCCTGGCGCAAGCCCTCGGGCGACGCCGAATCCAGCACATCATGCAGCAACATCTCCGGCGGCGTGTCGCGCAAGAGATGCCAGAATGCTTCGCGCTGGAAAATCCCCGTCTCTTCCGCGGAAACGAAATCCGGGTGCGAATCCAGCACTTGCTCCAGCAGCGTCGTGCCGGAGCGCGGATGGCCGCACAGCAGCGCCAGACGGCGCGGCGGCTGAAGGCCGGCCGATTGCGCCCTCCACCGGGCGACCATCCCGGCGTTGAGCTTCTCCTCCACGAGCTTCAACCGTGATTGCACCAGCTTTTGAGTGGCGATGTAGTTCGCTGCGGTTGGCAGGATCATCTTCTTGGCTTCAAGAAACGCCGCCATGGCCTCGTCGTAGCGCCCTTGCGCGTCCAGCACCGCGCCCAGCTCATACCAACCGCGGATGCGCGTGGACCAGGTGTCGCGACCTGATTGCGAGAGCAAAGGACGCAACCGCCGCTCCGCCTCTTCGACTTTTCCGCCCAGGCGGTCCAACCGGGCCCCCACAAGGGTCGCCAGGGCGCAGGCCGGGTTTAATCGCAATGCCCGCGCCACCAGCTCGGAAGCTTCATCGAGCAAACGGAAGCGCTCGTAAATTTCCGCCAGCTTGACGTACGTGTCCGGCGACGCGGCCGGTTCCTGGACCGCTCGTTCAAAGTAATGCCGCGCCATCTCGTAGCGCTCGAACCCGCGGCATTGGGTTCCGGCCATGATCAGCGCATTGCTCCTGGCAGGCGAGACACGGACCGCTTTCTCGAAACAGCGCTCGGCCGCGGCATATTCGTAGCGCATGCCGTAAGCTGCTCCCATATCCAACAAGATCATGGAATTGGCCGGGTCCTGACGGCTGGCTTGCTCCATGAGCTTGAAGTACTCTGGATAATCCTGCCGCCGCCACGCCTCCAAGGCGGCCTGGCGCAGGCGCGCCAAAGCGCCGTCGGAAATCATGCGCTGGCGTTTCATCATCGCGCGCAAACCTAAATCCCCGCGCCTTGTTTCAGCAAGGAAAATTGCCCTGGGGTGCAGATTCGCTTTTGCGACGGGTTCGGTTTATGGTTTGTGACGGCTGATGTTGGGCCGTCACCCATGACCATGTCGAGGAACAGAAAAATTCTTTTTGTCACAGGCACCGACACCGGCGCGGGGAAAACAGTATTGACGGCGATGCTGCTCGCTTTCCTCCGGCGCGGCGGCGGCGGCGCCCTGGCCATGAAACCGTTTTGCTCCGGCCCGCGTGACGACGCCCGGCTGCTCCACAGCCTGCAAAAAGGATGTTTGACGCTCGATGATGTCAACCCTTTCTATTTTGACAGACCGCTGGCGCCCGCCGCCGCGTCCGAATCCGGCGCCCCAAAGGTGTCTTTGGCAGCCGTTTTGAGGAGAATCCGTCTTTTGGCTGGCCGGTGCGACTTGCTGGTGATCGAGGGCGTCGGAGGGCTGATGACGCCTCTGGGACCTGGATATACAGTCCGCAACTTGATCCGCCGCCTGGACTGCAAAACCATAGTGGTTTGCCTCAACCGTTTGGGGGTCATCAATCATGCTTTATTGACGGCGGAAGCGTTGCAAAATGCTGATGTAAAGGAATTTACAATTGTGATGATGGATGTAAGAAAACCCGACATTTCAGCCCGCAGCAACCCCCGGATGATTCGCCAAAAGCTGCCGTCAAACCCGGTTTTTTGCCTTCCGTACCTGGGAAATCGGGCCTCAACCGCCGGGGCCGTAAAAAAAAATGCAAAATATTTGAAAAAAACGCTTGCACACCTGGTGGGGGATGATATTTTGCGTATGTTCTTTAACAGAACGAAGAGATTGAGCAACAAAACCTGTTGACAATCCGCTTCAAACCCGTAAAGTGTTTGAAGATTAACGAAGGTATCTGAGATGCCGAGTGGAAGTAATGAAATTCGGCGCTCGGGTTTTTTGTCCCCTGCATGGGGACAGAAGAGGGTGTGAAAACTCCCGAAATGCTCATTGAAAATTGAATTGTGCGAATAGTGAGAGCCCCTTCAAGTCTCGCCTGTTAGTGGCGGGATTTGGAGAGTTTTAATAATTGCAAAATCAGTCCGGCTAACCCCCGGACAAGATTCAAGCTAACGTTTTTAACGGAGAGTTTGATTCTGGCTCAGAACGAACGCTGGCGGCGTGGATAAGACATGCAAGTCGAGCGCTGATCACGGGGTAGCAATATCACGTGGTTGGAGCGGCGCAAGGGTGCGTAACACGTGGGTAATTTGCCATGAAGTTGGGGATAACTTGCTGAAAGGCGAGCTAATACCGAATGTGGCCCGATGGAGGCATCTCTGTCTGGCTAAAGTTG
>Ga0302326_10001560_pt1 | contig 57983 bp, 48 predicted proteins | sample Palsa_T0_3_FD_202264 | JGI IMG/M metagenome (GOLD analysis project Ga0302326, IMG submission 202264) | Peat permafrost microbial communities from Stordalen Mire near Abisko, Sweden - Palsa_T0_3 | ecosystem: Environmental > Terrestrial > Soil > Palsa > Peat permafrost | place: Sweden: Abisko...
CAGTCAGCAGTCTCGGCGAAACCGTGATGGAGCACGAGATTCTCGACCTTCCGCTGGACGGGCGCAACTTTTCTCAGCTCGGACTGCTTCAGCCCGGCGTGGTGCCGTTGACGCCCGGACTGCTCGAGGCGGGCGGTCCGGCGAGGCAGAACCAGGCCTATGCCGTCGACGGCCAGAGGCCGGAATCGAACAATTTCATGATTGACGGCGCCGACAATGAGAGTTCTGTGGACGGTGGATTCGTGCTCAAGCCGCCGATCGACGCGATCGCGGAGTTCAAAATTCTGAGCCACAACGCGAATGCGGAGTTCGGACGCAACACCGGCTCCACGACGAATATCGTTACGCGGTCGGGGTCCAATTCATTTCACGGGGCGGCGTGGGAATTTCTGCGCAACGATGCGATGGATGCGTCCGATTACTTCACGCAAAACGTCCAGCCTTTGAAACAAAACCAGTTCGGCGCCACGTTTGGAGGACCGATCGTTAAGGACAAGACTTTTTTCTTCGGGTATTACGAAGGCTTCCGCAACCGGCAGGGTGAGACCGTTCCTGCAACCGTGCCTTCCTCGGCGGAAAGAACGGGCAATTTCGGGGAGCTCTGCAACAACATTACCGGAGACAGCTTTAGCACGAGCGGCCCGTATGCCAGCCAGTGCGTCAATTCCCTGGGCAACCCAGATCCCAACGGCCAACTTACCTTTTTCGGCACTCCGGTACCCTTCAACCAGATGACGGTTTTCACGCCCATCGACCCGATCGCGACCAATGTCTTGCCGTTTTTCCCGTCGCCAAACGTTGGAGAGAATGGGTTCACCGCCACGCAGACCTTGATCGCGAATAACGATCAATTCGGCTTGCGCCTGGATCATTATCTTTCGAGTACCGACACTCTGAATTTTCGCTATATGTACAGCAGCGGCCCGACGACCGATCCGCTTTCGCCCGTCGGAGCCAATGTTCCCGGCTTTCCGGTGGGCGAGTATGACCGCGCACAGAACTTTGTCACGCAGGAGACGCACATCTTCTCGCCAACCACCATCGGGGTCGCGCGCTTTTCCTTTCTTCGCAATACCTTCCTGCTCGACGAGCACTTGAATCATGAGTCGCCGGCGGACTTAGGCTTTCAGTACGCTCCGACGTTGCCCTCGGCTGCTGGACCTCCATTTATTCAGGTTGGCGGATACGCCTCAGTGGGCGACCCCATCACGGGGCCGCGCAACACCTATCAGAATACGTTTGATCTCTCTGGCTCTCTGAGCTGGATCCGCGGCCGTCACGAATTCAAATTTGGTGGAGGCTACCGGCGCGACCAGATCAATGCTTTGCAGGGGATCGCGAGCAACGGCTTTTTCGTGTTCGAGGGCATCCCCTCATTTGAGAGCTTCATCTACAACGACGGGTTTGCCAATTTTCTTTCAGGCAATCCGGTTGTTTTCTTGCAAGGCGGAGGTAACTTTGCCCGCGAAATCCGCGACCGGGCGCTGGACGCGTACGGCCAGGATACTTACAAAGTCAATTCTCACCTGACGTTGAACCTGGGACTTCGTTACGAACTGCCGTTCCCCTCCACTGAAAACCACAACGAGGTCAATCTCTTCGTTCCGGGGGCGCAATCGACGGTCCTTCCGAATGCCCCCGCAGGACTGCTGTATCCCGGCGATGCGGGCGTGCCTGCGGGCTTGATTCCAACCCAGAAAACGGCTTTCGCTCCGCGCTTCGGTCTAGCGTGGGACCCGCGTGGCAACTCCAAAACGGTGGTCAGTGCGGCCTACGGACTTTTCTACGAGCCGTACTACACTGGCGAGGGCGGGCCATTGCAGGATCCGGTCAGCTCGCCTCCTTATCTGAAGACGGAGCAAATTGGTTTCCCCGTCAACTCATTTGCCAATCCGTTTTATACGCCGAACCCGTTTAGCCTGGCGTTCCCCGAGCCGATGACATTACTCGTTGTTGCTCGCAACCTGCATCTGCCCTACGCGCAGGATTGGAATCTCAACATTCAACGATCATTCGGCGGGGACTGGCTGCTTCAGATCGGGTACGTGGGCACGAGTGGGGTGAGGCTGCCGCGATTCATTGAAGGCAATCCGCCAGTCTTTATCCCCGGCGCGGATACTACCAGCCCTGGCTGCGCGCCGCCGGCACAGCCATGTCCGATTTCTAACGAAAACAATGTGAACCAGCGACGCCTCTACTCTGGATGCACCTTAGCGAACCCGAACAATTGCATCTACAGTTCAGTCGGGGAGATCGCGGGTATCGCAAACTCCAGCTATAACGCCCTGGAAGCCAGCCTGCGCAAGCGCTTCAGTCACGGGCTTTCCTTCCTTGCCTCGTATACATGGTCGCATGCCATCGATGACGTTTCTTCTTTCAACATTACCGGCTCGGCTTCGCAGCCGGTTGCGGGAGAAAATGATCTGGCACAGAATCCCTTTGATCTTGCGGCCGAGCGGGGCCGGTCGATGTTCGATTCCCACCAGCGCTTCGTGCTGAGTTACCAGTGGAGCCTCCCATTCCTGCAACACTCAAGCAGTTGGTATGGGCACGTTTTCGGCAACTGGCAGTTGAACGGGATCTTCACCGCTATGAGTGGCGGCCCGTTCACGGTGTTCGACTCGAACGACGTTTCGATTCAGGGGCAGGCGCCAGAGATCACCGGCTTTTCGGCGAACCGCCCCAATCTGATTGGCAACCCAAACTCCGGCCCGCGCACGCCTCAGGAATGGTTCAACGTTAGCGCCTTTCAGCAACTTCAACCGGATCCTCTAGGACGGTTCGAGGTCTTTGGGGACGAAGGCCGCAACGTCGTCCAGGGCCCGGGATATGTGAACTGGGACGCCTCGGCCTTCAAGAACATTCGGCTAACCGAATCAAAGGAACTTCAATTCCGCGGCGAACTGTTTAATCTGCTGAACCACACCAATTTCCGCTTGCCGGTCAGCGACATCGAATCCCCGACTTTCGGCCAAATCCAGTCGGACGTCAGCCCCAGAGTGATTCAGGTGGCGCTGAAGTTTTTGTTTTAACGATCTTGTAAGGAGGTCACCGTTATGGCTCACATCAAAGTTCCTGAGAATTTGCCCGGCATTCTGGGTCCCATGGCAACCAGTCCAGAAAGCACTAAAGCATTGCGCGAACTGGCAGAGGTTTTGCTGCGTGATCCCAATACGCTCACCTCTGCCGAACGCGAGATCATTGCAACATACGTTTCGTCGCAGAACGATTGCTGTTTCTGCCAGCTTTCCCACGGTGCGGCGGCAGCCGAGTATCTGGGTGGAAACTACGAACTGATCGATCGAATCAAGCGGAACTTTGACGCGGCGGAGATTTCGGAGAAGCTAAAGGCACTGTTGGAAATCGCCCGCAAAGTGCAAAAAGGCGGCAAGCAAGTGACCGGGGAAGATGTCGAACGGGCGCGAGAGCATGGCGCAACGGATAAAGAAATTCACGACACGGTGCTGATCGCGGCTGCATTCTGCATGTTCAACCGCTACGTGGATGGCCTAGGAACGTGGCAGCCGACTGACCCGAAGGCCTACCGCGAAATGGGGAGGGTCATGGCGGAAGTCGGCTACGTAAGACCGAATTGGGAGGACCCAAATCCTGACGAACCCGTGGAAGCAGCGTAACAAATATCTGTCGCACTGGAGGATCGCCGATGGCTCACATTCAACTTCCTGAAGGCATTCCCGGAATTCTCGGGCCGATGGCTTTCAGCCCTGAAACGGCCAAACCGCTCAACGCGCTGGCGGAAGTGCTTCTCCGCGGGCCGAACAGTCTGCCTGCCGCGGACCGCGAAATGATCGCTACCTATGTTTCTTCTCAGAACGATTGCTATTTCTGCCAGCACGCTCATGGAGCTGTGGCGGCGTATCGCCTGGGCGGCGATGAGAAGCTGGTGAACGATGTAAAGCTCAACTTCGAGTCAGCGGCGGTCTCCGACAAAATGAAAGCTCTGCTGGCCATTGCGGGCAAAGTGCAAAAGGGCGGCAAACAAGTCACGACCTCTGATGTCGACCGTGCTCGCCAGCACGGCGCCACCGATAAAGAAATCCACGACACTGTGCTGATCGCGGCTGCATTCTGTATGTACAACCGATATGTGGATGGCCTGGGAACGTGGGCTCCGAGCGACGCGAATATGTATCGCGAGAATGGCCGGCGGCTGGCTGAAGTGGGCTACGTCGAGTCGACCGCGCAATTACCTCCGATCGAGAAAAAATATGCGCAGTTTGGTTCACATCTTGGGGCCAAGGGCAAACCGGTAGAAGATCCTGACAAAGCGAGATTGACGCCCGGCGAATGGGTATGGTGAAATCGGGCCATCTGTTGTTGAGTCGATTCAATATCGTTGTCATTTTATCGGATTCCAGTGCCAGGAGGCTTACACAATGTCAGAAGGCAAAATGCTCGCTAATCAGAAGACGATTGTCCGGAATCAGAAGGCCATCCTCGCCAATCAGACTGCACTCCGGGCGAATCAGACCACGATCAAAAAAAACCAGGCGACCTTACTGAAGAATCAGGCCAGCATTCTCAAGAACCAGGGTGCTTTCAACACGATCATCGAGAATCAAAAGGAGATTCTCGCTCGACTGAATAAGTGATGCAGGCACCGGAGTTGGCTCATCACTTTCGCGAAGAGGTAGGCGCCGAAGACTGAGGGGAGCCGGTCTTGGAAAAGACAATAGGCTGGGCCGAAATAATGCCTTTGCCTTCTTTCACCGTGATGAACTGATCGGGCTTGATGTCTGGGATCGTATCTTTCTGGCCGCTGGGCCAGACAATTTCCAGGCTCACCATCTTGCCAGTTCCCGATTTGCCCAGGCCGAAGGTCAGCGGCAGCTCGCTTTGGGACAAATAACTTGAACCGGACTTCACCATGGCAAACAGGCGCGTTCCTGTATTTGTCTTAACGGTGACTTTCGCACCGATGCCATCGCGGTTCGATCGTGTCCCGACGGTCTTCACTCGCAGCATGTCGTTCTGATTTCCGTTGTCGTTGCGCAGCAACCGCGCTGGCCCGTTGTTGGCGGTAATCAACAGATCCAGATCGCCGTCATTGTCGAAGTCTCCGTAGGCCGCGCCACGGCCCACGATCGGACGTTGCAGTGCGGAGCCTACCGTGGTAGTTGTTTCTTCGAACGTGTTCTTGCCCAGGTTGTGAAAAAGATGCGGCGGTTGTGCATACTTAACCTGCGGCTGCACCACGCTGATGTCGTCAGAAACATGGCCGTTGACCGCGAGAATGTCGGGCAGACCATCGAGATCGTAGTCGAAGAAAAACGTGCCAAATGTAAGCGACTTGGTCGAGATCCTCTTAATGCCGGTAGCAGGGGCTTCATCGGTAAACAGTCCCGAGCCATCGTTGCGGTATAGCGCCATGCCCTCGTTGGTGAAGTTGCCGATCACCAGGCTCTGCCAGCCGGAGTTGTCGTAGTCAGCGGCATCCGTACCCATCCCGGCGCGCACCGTCCCCGCTTCACTGTAAGCAACGCCAGCAGCGACGGCCACATCCGTGAAGGTGCCGTTGTGATTGTTTCGGTAGAGCTTGTTGGGTTCGGTGTCGTTGGAGACGAAAAGGTCTAACCAGCCATCGTTGTCATAGTCCAACATAGCGACCCCAAGCGATTTACTGGTCGGATCGTAGAGTCCGGCCCGTCGCGTGACGTTCTCAAATGTTCCATCGCCCTTGTTGTGGAACAGCGTGGAGCTTTGCCCTTTGTACCTCTGTGGAGTGCAGTAGGACTTGTTCTTGTTGTCGAGCGAGCAGTATTGATCTGTCTCGATAGACCAGTCGATGTAGTGGGCGACGAAAAGATCCAGCTTGCCGTCGTTGTCATAGTCAAACCACACGGCGCTGGCGGAAAATCCCGGATCGCCCACTCCCGCCTTGCCGGTCACGTCAGCAAACTTGCCATTGCCAAGATTGTGGAAAAGATGATTGGAACCGAGGGTCGTGATGTAAATATCGTCGTAGCCATCGTTGTCATAGTCGCCGACGGCACAACCCAGCCCATACATCTCCACCGCGAGGCCGGCCTGCCGCGTCACATCGGTAAACGTTCCGTCCTGATTGTTGTGATAGAGCGCGGGGAAGGATTTGCCGGACTTATGTCCCGGCCAGTCCATGGAATTGACCAGAAGAACATCCTGCCATCCGTCATTGTCGTAATCGAGAAAGCACGCGCCGCTGCCCATGGTCTCCGGGAGATACTTTTTCCCGAAAGCACCACTGTTGTGTTTGAAATGAATGCCTGCCTGTGCAGTCACATCCGTGAACTCAATGGGACCTGAGGGACGAGGAGGCTTTGCGGTCGAGTCGATTGCAGAAGAGTGGGTTTGAGACTCTACGGGTATGGGGATCTGCGCCTGGGGCGCCGGAACAGCTTTCGGCTCGCTCGATGCCTTCGGCTTGCAACTCGCCAGCAAGAAGAGAGCAACCACCAGCGCGGAACAAATGACACGGCGAAGTGGCCTCTGAGATCGAGGACGCCCTTTACGGACCGTCACTGAGCCACCGTTCGATTCGTTGCGTTCGCGCGGCGGGAATCGAGCCAAATCTCGACCAGCATGGCCGTTGGACCCACCACGAAGAGGGCATAAAAAGGTGCGTAGACAATTTGATCTAGTCGCAGAACCATTTCCACCACAGCCACCAGAAACACGACCAGACATTGACCTCGCTTGGACCGAACTGTGGTCTTTGGATCGGTAATCATGAAGAAAATGAACAGTTGGTACATGGGGCCCGTAATCGGCGCAATCTCCGATTGCCAGGGGCTTCCGGTCATCCAGCTTCGAATAAATGCGAAGGTGATGAACGACGCGACATAAATGCCCGTGATATGAAATCGCCGCAGCCGGCAGATAATCACCGAGCCCAGCGCCCAGATCACAAGCATGGGCAAAAGGTAATTACCCCACTGGATGCTCAGCGTGGCCACCGTCTCAGCAGCCAGAAACAACATCACGGAAATGCCGAAGTTCGACGGGTTCCAGATGTGACGGCCCTTCACCCGCAACACATATTTCGACGTGATGGAGATCGCGCTGCACAGCGCGTATGGCCAGAAGGCCGGCGAACGAACCAGAATGCCGACGCTGATTCCCGAGATATAGGCGCTGGCGGGATGTACCCACTTGTGAAAGAAAATCCGGCCGAGCACCAGTTCGAGCCCGATGCTTGTGGCGATGGCCAGCAGCGTCTTCTGATAACTCTCGAGAATGCCGAACGACAAGTGGCCAGCCAGCAGAATGCAGGTAATAAAAGCGGGCGCAATGTAGCGGTTGTCGAGGCTGAACCTAGGCGTCTTCTGAGCTGGCGCTTGAGGCGACACGACGGGTGCACTCATCGGCTCGCTCATGCGGGCTCCTTCATCTTGTGCAACTGATTGACTGCCGGTTGGTCGATGGTTTGAACCTTGCCCGATGGCCAGCGAATGATGGCCCTTTCAATGTGTGGATTCTGGCCCAGGCCGAAATGCAACCGCCGGTCATTCTGCGCGGCGAAACCACTGCCGCCAGAAACTTCTTGCACCTGCTGCTGGCCATTCCAGAATAGCGTCACTTGGGCGCCGATCGCGCTGCGGTTACTGCCGCCGTGACTTGAGCTTGTTCCTTCCAACTCAAATTCGATCCATTCATTCTGTGGCGCGACCGTATTTTTGTAAAGCAGCAACGGGCCGTTCTGATTGGCGACAACAACGTCGAGCACGCCGCGATTCCATAAATCGACCAGCGCTACGGAGCGTCCGTCATAAGTGTCGGTGGCGCCAACGGCCTGGGCGACGTCGACGAACTTGCCGGCTCCATCGTTGAGCCAGACTCTCTTGGTTTGATAGCCAGACAAACTGCGTCCTTCAAATGCCGGCCAGTTCTTGGCGTCGCCAATAATGGTACTGTTTCCGCCGGCAACTTTTGAGAAGTCGTACCAGTAACTACGATTCCGGTCGAGAGAGATGTAACCATTAGTCAAAAACAGGTCTAGCGTTCCATCGTTATTCAAATCGCCAAACTGCGCGCCGAAACTCCATCCGCCGAGTTCCACGCCAAAGTCCCGGGCCAGATTGTGATACTTAACCGCATCGCCGGTCGTGCCTTCTTTCGGCATCCACAAGTTATTTCCTTGAATGAGGATGCCGTCCTCGGAAATATTAGAAACGTAAACAGCGTATCTGCCCTGATTAAGGATGTCGCCGAACGCAGCGTTCATGCCGCTCTTGGGGGCAAAGCCGATGCCCGTCTGTTCGCCGACCTCGTGAAATCGTTTGCCGTCGTTGAAGTAAAGCTCCGATACTCCATAATCATTCGCCACAAACAGATCCGGATGGCCCGTTCCGCGCAGATCGGCCGCGGCTGCGGCCAGGGCCCAGCGCCGGCTGCTGATGCCAACTTTCGCGCTGAGCTCTTCAAATTTCCCGTTGCCGAGATTGTGGAACAAATATTTTCGCCCGCCATTCTTGGCATACTCAAAACTCTCGGGCATGATGCGCGTCGTCGTGAGATGCCACAGATCAATGTCTTCCGAATAGTACCCGCCGACAAAGAGGTCCAACAGCCCGTCACCGTCGTAATCTAACCAGATGGCCGTGTTGGCATTGATCCAGGGCGACAATCCAGCTTGGTCGGTTACGCGGGTGAAGCCGCGGCCCTGGTCATTGTGAAACAACTCCGGTCGTCCCCATTTGATCAGGAACAAATCTTCATATCCATCATTGTCGTAGTCTCCCCAAACCGCGCCCGTCGAAACCCCAGTGCCGGGCTGGTTGACGTCGGCAATGCCCAATTGGCCAGCCACATCTTTGAACGTTCCATCATGCATGTTGCGATAGAGAGCATTCTTGCTCCCGATCGCGCTGTTCGTAACGTAGATGTCGGGCCAGCCATCGCGATCGAAATCGACGATCGACACCGACGCTCCCATCGACGCAACCTCGGGCATAATGGGATCTAACTTCGGATCAAGCTTCGGAGATTGATGGACAAAATTGATGCCGGCCGCTTGAGAGACCTCTTCCAGATAGAACCCGTGACGGGCCAATGCGGTCTTTGCCTCGAACTTCGATCTGTCGGCTTCCCGCCTCGCCGAGAAGCGCTTAATAACAAAAGGAGTAGCCAATAGACCTATAAAAAAGAGAATTAAAACGGCCCTTGCGATCCGGTTGCCTGTCATTTGCCGGTTTCATCCCTTAATGCGTTCTTGAAAACATCAGGAGTGACGTAACGCGTGTGATAGCTTTTCCAGTCGTCGGGATGCTGCCGGTAGACCCACTCATCTTCCAGGCGGCCGGGCCGCGTCGTGTACTCATTCTTGGCGTGATACGGAAGGGGCAGCACGGTCTTGGAAAACGTCGAATTGTAGTCGCCGTCCTTGATCCAGCCGTCGCCGACGATCACGAAGTCGCGCACCCAGCCCGCAGGCGGAGGTGGTTGCTCCAGGAAGCGCAGAGAAAGTTCATCTCCTGAATTCACGATCACGTAACGGTCGTCGATCTTGTTTACAAGTTCGCGCACGTCGCCGTAGCGGGTGTAGTAGCCGATCAGATCGCGCCAACGCTGCTTGGTGCCCTCGATCTGGTTGTAATCGGGCACCTCGGGTGCTCGCGCGGCCCCCGGCATGTGCATGACGGAATATCCGCGATAGTGCAGATCGGCCACGTTGGGACTTAGAGTCACAGTCTTCAATTGCGTGTCCGGCGCGCCCTGTGCCCAATGAATGGCATCCCAGTAGATTTCCAGATTGGTTCGTATTCGCACGCGGCGCGGAGTGCCGGGCCGAAAGATGTTGGTCAGATTGAAAAGAACCGTTTTCTTCCGGCCCGCGGGAAAGCCCAGATGGTCCTGCGCCATAAGCCAGCCACCATGGCCATCCGGGACTTCCAGGCTCAGCCCGTGAGCGCGCCAGCGGCTGCCTTGGGTGATGGCGACGTTCACCGATGACTCGGTGTCGTGGATCGATCCCTGTGCGATCAGATAGAGAGGGCCGCTTTTCGGAGCATCGTCGCCGAGGTCGACTTCAAGATAATGATCCCGTGTGATTCCCTGATACTGGCCGCGTCCAAAGCTGGCAAGCGCTTTTCCGTCGAGCGTTCGGACGATGTCGGTAACGTCCTGGCCCGCATCGTCGATGGCGCGCGCAATTTCGTGCGGCGTAGCAACGGTCGTGAGGCCCAGCTTCAGCGGAGGAATTACGAAGCGCTCATCGACAAAAATCTCCGTGCCCACCGGATGGTCGACAGCCATGAGCGCCAGATAATCGTAGTAATAAACCTCCCACAACTCCGCCGTGATTCGCAGGTCGTAGTAGCCGTCGTGGGGCACGAGTTGGTCGCGGCCAATCTTGTACCATTCTCCGGTGGCCGCAATTTGTGCAGAACCAAGAGTATTGATGCGCAGGCCGATCGCCGATCCCCACGGGACTGCGTCTTTCACGAACTCCATCTGCTTTCCGTTATAAGCGAACAAGAATGGACACGAAGCTTTCAGGCGTTGCTCGGTAACGATTTCCTGATCAGCCTTCACGCCGAACTCGGCGCGCACCGTTCCATTCGGCCAGACTACTTGCACGATCTCCGCCTCGGTCTGTTCTCCCAACCCGAAATGAAGTTGCGGACCGGTGATCGGTTGCTTCTGCACCAGCAAGCCGGAACGTATTTCAATTTCGCCGCCGACGCCGAATGGGTTGATGCGCTGGTCGCCGACAGCCTGTACGGCGTGCGGCCGAACGATCTGCCAATGATAATTCTTCGAGCCTTGATTCATCGCCTGGACGGGCGCTCCGTCGGCGGTAAGGCCCAGAAGATCGAGTTTGCCATCGCCCTGCAAGTCCGCGGCGTCAAACACCAAAGCTGGTCCGGCAGGATGGTCCAGCGGCACGAAGTTGCCCTTGACGTCGCCAAGCCAGATCAGCGCGCCGGCCGCACCAGACGCAGGGTTTGTTGGAGCCAGAAACAGATCAAGGGCTCCGTTGTTGTCGAGGTCAGCGACGTGGAGCCGCACCTCTCCCGCAAGATTGGTGGCAGCGTCCGGGACTCTGGCGATTTCTGCCATGTCCCAGCTTTCTCCTTCGTTCTTGTCAGAAATCCGAACGATGGCCCCGTCAGCCTGCACCGCCAGGAGATCGAGAACTCCATCGTTGTTCGCATCAGCGACTGCAATCGCTTTAACGAGCGGCAATCCCGCGGGGAGTGGACGCTCGCGGAACTGGCCTTGGCGCTCATTCACAAAAACGTGCAGCCGGCCTTCGCCGTCTATGATGGCGGCGTCGGGATTGCCGTCACCGTCAAGATCGGCCCAGGCGAATCCGAGTACGCCGGCAATTCCCGCAAAGGGATGGATGGCTAGGAATGTGCCATCTCCGTTGTTTCGCAAAACAGTCGGAGTCGAATCCTTTGAGCCCAGAACGATATCGAGATCACCGTCCGCTTCAATGTCTACTGCCCACGCGCCCGTGCAGCGGGCGTTCGTCACGGACTTCGGCAACTTGGTTTGTCCAGTCACGTCGGTGAACGCGCTCGGACTGTCCTGGCGAAATAAGCGAACTCCTCCCGCGCCCGCGAGGACGAGATCGGTTTTGAAATCGTAGTTGAAGTCGACTTGCAAAACTCCCTCGGGCGACGGCGGAACAGAAGATGGTCCGCCGGGGAAGGGAAGCATTGCACCGCTGGGCGAAGACAAATGCACTTCGCGGGCATTGGCCTCGGCAATGACGGGCACGCCGGCGCTGCCCAGTTGGATGGCTCCAATCCAATTCCATCGGCCATTGCCAGCATCCGCAACTGGCTGAGTGGGGAATTGGATCGCCAAATCTGCAGGAGCAGGCCTGAAGACAGGCGATTCCATTCGCACAAAGTGCGTGAAGGGCCGCGCCTCTTCGCCCGCGGGCGCCTTGATGACGGAGAGACTTTGCCGGTACTCGGGAACCCGCATGAGGACGTTGCGCAGGAAAGTGGTTCGCGTGGCGGCCGCCCGTAAATCCGTTCCCGCCGCCGCAGCCTGCACGGTTGCAAGTTGCTGTTGCACCTCGGACGGCCATGCGGAGGCCCGCGCACTAATCCGAGCGACCGCGGATTTCAGGGTGTCCGCATCGCCGCGCTTCGCGGCTACGCGGCTCAACTCGAGCAAGGCGGCGAGATTGTCCGGCTGCGAAGCGAGAATCGTTTGAATCACGTTCTGAAATTCGGCTTCGCTGTTGGCGTCTCCCTGGCGTTCGATTTCTTCCCCAAGTGCATAGGCGGCGCGCAGGTTTCTTGGATTGAGTTCAACGGCTTTTCGCAGATCAGCAATCGCTTCCGCGGAATGGCCGCGATCCGCTTCAAGGATTCCCAGCAGATCGTAGATTTGATCGTTTTGCGGGGCGAGATCGAGGGCTCGTTCCAGTCTTTGCGCGGCCAAGTCGTAGTTTCGCTGGCGCAATGCAAGCACTCCCCAGTTCGCCCATCCGGCAGGTTCCGTGGGCACGAGTTGGGTCAGTTCCGAAAGCTTGCTCTCGGCGTGAACGTCATCGCCAACCTGGAGCGCTGCCAATCCGACATAGAACGCCGAAACAACATCGGCATAGGCCTTCGATCCTTTCTCGGGCAGCCTGGGGCTGGAATGGCATCCCGAGAGTATCGCGACTAGGCTTCCGAGAAGCAGCGACGAGATCGCACGCTGAAAATTGCCTGATCGCTTATCGCGCAGAGCTGAGGCTCGGCTGCAACATCGGATCGAGTCGACGCACATTAGGAAACAGCCTCCACGAATCATCTAGAGAATCGCAGCCTCAATTGGAATGTTTCACAGGGCCTGCCGTCTGCGCGGCAATTTCCATTTCGGCTCGGTCCCGCAATCGCGCGTTCTTGCGGCGCTTCATGCGCGAAATGCCATGAAACCATAAGAACGCCACAATCAGAAATGGCAAAAGATACAACAATAGGTCCCACCGCCCAAACCCGGGTGGAGTCACTTCTACCTCGGCTGTTGCCTCGCCACCGCCTTGCGAACTTTGAATCACAAGACGCACTCGCCACAACTCCTGCCGGTCGAACTCGGCCTTAGCGTCGTATTGCACCTGTCCGTGCGACTTCACTCGCTCGGCCGCATAAAATGTCTCAGGCAGCCGCCCGGTTACGGGCTGAACGCCTATCTTGATCTTCAGATCGTCCGGAAGCGTACCGCCCGCCTCCGGTTCCACGAACACATAAAAAGCCCCGGTGCCAACGTCAGGATGAGTCCAAAGAGCAACCATACAGGGCCCAATTTTCTTGTTTTCAATAATGGGGAATGGCGGGCCGTTGTGCGCGCCTGCTGGCGTATGCGATACCAACAAGAGCGCAACCAGAAGTCCAACCGAAACTTTTCCCGCACTGGCAGGGCGATTCAACATCGTCGATAAACCATCGTCAATAGATCTGCTCCGGCTATCCGCTCATCAGCATGGCACGCATTTCCATGGGCTGAAACATCAACCACAGCGACGCACACCAAAGAACCAGGCACACCGCCGCCCAGGGAAGAAACGCCCGCAGGGGTTTATCCGGAGAGTCGTCCTCCGCCAGACTGTAGGTCACCACCAGGGAACCGGCAAATCCGAGCACGAGGAATCCGATCTCGATGACTTGCACGACGTTTGCTGGCAGGCCCGTCAAGGTCCAACGCGGCTCCCCCAGGAAGGGCCGGCCCAGACTCGCGATCGCGTTTTGAGTGACGGGGATCAGCGTGTAGAGCCCGGTTAAGAAGTGAAAGCAATAGTGAGCCAACCACATTCCGAAGCCCAGAGGAACGAGGCCGTAGGTGTATCGCACCGCCAGCGGCAACAGAGCCCGTGGGCTGCGAGCCCAAACGCGGGTCAACCATGCGGCCAGCCCCAGCAGCAGAAGCGGCTCCACGATCAGGAAAAATGTGAAGATCAATCCCAGCACAGGGGCTTCGTGACTTACATGCAGCATTTTCCCGAGCCACGTCTCCACCGCATATACCGGACTGACCATGCCAAACGCATTCAGCAGCGCGCCAAACGTGAACACGATTGCCAACGCTGCCAGGTCCTTCCGCCGCGAGAAGTAACCAATCCCTGATCGTATTGGATCAACTATTAATTCACTCGCTGGCAGACGGCTCAAGATGCCAATGTTATCGTGCGGGCAGGCATGAACGCAGTCCAAACAGAACGTGCAATCCATGTTGCCGACTTTGCTGGGCAAAAACAGAGCCAGCTCACAGCCGCGGATCGTCACCAGATCCGATACCGGCTCCCGCCTGCCACGGATGCAGTCTTTGGTATGGCAGCGGGTGCAAACATCCTGCTCGCGCACCTTTACCTCGAACGGCGAAAGTGTAGAAGCCACAAAGTTGAATTGTCCGATGGGACAAACAAACTTGCAAAAGGAAGCGTGTTTGAAAAAGCCATCCACTATGAGCACGGTTAGAAAGTAGGCCACGATCAGCCAGGCCGTCCACCACGGCGAAGACCACAGGTCGAATAGCTCGTAAGTAAAGAGGATCAGAACGAAAAGACCGACCGAAAGCCACTTGTTGCGCAAAGGCCGGGGCCAGGTGAACCGGGGCCTGAGGAATCGTCGCGCCGCTTGACGCACCAGCATGAAAGGGCAGGCCAGACAGAAAAAATTTCCCGCGCACAATAGCACCAGCACCAGCACACCGCGAAAGTGAAGCCAACTCAGGGTTGTGGCCAGATTCTTGGGCGCCAGGGTCGGCCCAAACAATCCGTGCCCGATCATTACCAAACTGAGGACGAGCAGAGGAGCCTGAAGCAGCGGGCGCGCATATCGCCAGCGGAATAACTGGCCCAGACCAGGTACTCGCATCAGATCGAACGGAAGCGACTCAGGAGTGTCCAGGGCCGGGATGGAGGATGGATTCAACAGCTTGCCTAGTTAGGTTGGACGCCGGGTCGGACGCCCCTCACGTGGATCTGTCGTTCCAGTTTCTTCCCGTCGGGCAGCGTGACATGGAGGAGGATAACCCAATCACCGGCCATCTGAAAGTGCAAGTGAGCCTGGTAGCGGCCCGGTTCTGCTTCCTTCGCTTCTGCGCACAAGGGACTCATCCCCGCATGCGACATGTCAGCCTCAACCGCAATGTGGGCACCGATGATCGGTTTGCCGGTGGCATCGGCCAACTTGAGAGTGACCGTGGCGGCGCCGACCCGCGCGGGCTGAGGCGAAATTGCGTGCTCAATTTCGACAACCGGTGGAGATTTCGCCGGCCGGGAGCAGCCAGTCATCTGCTGGGTCACCAGCAGGGTCACCGCGCAGGCGACTCCTGTCAGCCATTTCGCCAGCCCCTGCCTGAAAACGCGATCAAACACTCTCCGGTCAGGCAGCCTTCGCTGAATCGTGGCGGCCCCACTGGCAAGTGCAAGCCGGATTTCCCTCCCCTTCGGACGGGAACATGTGGTAATACATCGCGATCACCATCGGGATGAACACGATCGAGTTGTAGAAAAGATGCAATTCAACCCGCGGGAAGACCAACTGCAGGACGCTGCAGGGTACCGGCTTTCCCCAGAAATTATGGTGAGTCGTCGCCTGGTAGATCAGCAGAAAGTGTTCGATGTGATGCCAGAACTGGATCCAGAAAGCCACCATCCACCAGGTGTGAGAAACTCCGGTAAATCCCTTGCGGAACACCCAAAGACAAATGAGCATGACCAAAGCATAGCCGTAGTGCATGGTTTCCGTTTGGATCAGCCATGGATACCACAAACCGACCAAGCCCAGAGCCTTCGGACGCGGCCACCCCATGACGTAAATCTGGTAAGCCTGGAAGAGGTGCTCGGCCCAATGGGCGAGCACAATAAACATAAAAATCTGCAGGGCACGCTCATGCCAACGGGTATTAAGCTTCTCGTAGATGCCCGCGTTACTCCCGGGCGCGCTATGAATGTTGGGAACCGCAGGATTCGAAACTGCCATTGCCGTCCTCCCCTAAACCCCAGACTCACTTCAAAATGAATCCACGATCACACCTCAGCCGTGGTGGGTCAATAATGGAATTATATTAGCCGACGGCGCCAGCCGCCGTCTTACTCCAATCGAGTCGCGCCCCACAATTGAGTTTGGTTCTAGTTGTTTCCGGTTATTGAGGCGCTGGGACCGGCAATGATATTTTCCCGCGATGTCAAAACCACCCAAAACGAAGGATCGTACCGGGACACGGCAGACAGCCTTAATCGTGGGAATGAACTCGCAATCGACCAAATGACCTGAGCCATGGACAGCCTGCTGCCCAGCACCGAACCTGCGCCCGGCCGGAAGCCGCGCGCTCATTGTGACGCTACTTGCGATGTAACCGTGATCGGCGGCGGGTTGGCCGGAAAGGCGGCATCCCTGCAGCTGGCAAGCGCAGGCCTCAAAGTGATCTGCCTTGAGCCCGAGCAATCTGTTCGGCAGCCGGTTGGGGAATCGCTGGATTGGTCGGCTCCCGAACTGTTGAACGCCCTGGGACTTTCTATGGACGACTTGATCCAAACGCAGATGGCGACGTGGAAACGGCACGTCACTCTGAAAATGCGCGACGGCACTTCCGCACACTATGTTCCGTCCGCCTGGCTTGCTGGACCGCCCTTCCATATTGAGTTGCGGACTCTACATGTGGATCGCCTGCGTCTGGACCGTGAACTCTTGAAGATGACGATGGATAGCGGCGTTGGGCTGGTTCGGGGCAAAGTGGTAGCGGTTGAAAGGAATGGAAGCAACATCTCTTCGGTTCGGACCGCTGGCGGTGAGCGGTTTTCTTCGCCCTGGTTTATCGACGCCTCAGGGTTCGCAACCTGCCTGCTGGCGCGGGAATTCAATCTTCCCGCCATTCAGAGTGGGCCCGCAAAGGTGGCGATGTGGAATTATTTTCCGGTGTCTGAGTCCATCGAAGGCACCACTCTCTACCTGGACCCTATGCCCGCTGAATATCTCGATTGGATTTGGGAGATACCCGTCAGCCCATACATGATCAGTGTCGGATATACCGCCACCGGCGCAGCAATAAAGGCGAAGCGCGATCGCGGATCCTCTGTGGAAGACATTTTCCACCAGCAGTTGATGAAGTTTCCACGGTTTGAGCCACTGCTGCGAGAAGCAGTTCTCAACCCGACCAACGTGACTTCCTTCCGATCTCGAGTGCAAATCGGAGTAGCCGGGCCGAACTGGCTAATTGCCGGCGAAGCTGCAGCCATGGTCGATCCCATCACCTCGAACGGAGTCACCGCGGCACTGCGGCACGCGGCGGAAGCATCCAGCCTGATTCTCAAATACCGCAGCCGAGGCAAACTGCCGCTCAGCGCAAGGGCGGCGTACAGCGGCCGCATTTTGCAGATGGCGAAGTTTTTTAACGGTGGAATCGAGAAGATTGTCTACGAGCCGCCAGTGAGGAATCGTATCGGCGTAACCAGCTCGGGGACTGTCTACACCAGCCCTGCATGGAGCATGAACGTTGTGTACGCGCGCATGAAGCCAAAAGGAATCTTCACTACGTTTCTTCTCGGGCTGTTTCTTGGCGCTTTCCGGGCAAGTGCCTGGATTCTTTATCAATTCTGCAAACGAATGACGCCCGCGCACGGAGTGCCGGATTGAATTGTCTTTGCTGTTGAAAAGGGGAGAACTGCATGTACCTGCTTTCTCGCGGATCAGGTTATCCGGTGTTGTTCATACACGGCATACCGACCAGTAGCCAGCTTTGGAGCGGGATTATTGACAAGTTGCTGGGGCGTTTCACTTGTATGGCCGTCGATCTGCCCGGCCTCGGGAGAACTCCGAAGGGCCGTCACGAAGCGGGTTGCAGCCACAACCAGTTGGAAATGCTCGCCGATCAGATCGAGAAAATCAGAGTGGAGCATGGCATCGCCAAGTGGCACGTCGTGGGGCACGATGCCGGGTCAGCCGTCGCGGTGCATTACGCCCACCGGTTCCAGCAGCACGTTGACCATCTGGCATTGCTCTCGCCCGCCGTGTTTCCCGAGCTGAAGCCCTTTCATCTTTTCCGTGTCATCCGGCGGCCGGTGATTGGCGAGTTGCTCGCGCCCGTGGTGAACACCATTTTCTGGAAGATTGCAATGCGCTACGCGACAGAACCACAACGAGCGGAACTGAATGACGTTGTCGAGGACTTTCATGCCCCTTTTTCTGGTCCACTCGGCGCATGGCGTCTGATGTCAGTACTGCGGTTTGGAGATCCCGCGGAGGTTCTGGCATCCATCCCGGAGATGCTGCCACAGCTTCTGATGCCGACGCTTATTTTTCAGGGCTCTCACGATAAAGCCATCCCTGAAATATTCGCGCGCCGAGCCTCTGCCCTGATTCCTCAGTCCAAAGTCGTCATGGTCGACTCGGGACACTTTATTCCTCTTAACAATCCCGAGGTTGTTGCCGCGGAACTGCTGCAATTCTTCGGGGGAGCCGGAGCCGCGAACTAGCCACAGCAACTCACGGAATACTTACCAGGGTATTGCGGATGGCGTATACCACGAGTTCAGCCGTCTTATGAATGTTGAGCTGGTTCATTATATTGGCGCGGTGCACGCTCACGGTATTGTCACTAAGGCTGAGCAGCGCTGCGATTTCCCGGTTCGATTTCCCGTCAACGATCAATTGCAGGACCTCAAGCTCACGCGGACTTAGTCCGCAGTGTCGCCCGTTCTTAATTGCGCGCGGGTCGGGCAACGGCACACCCAGCACGAGGTGGCCGGCGGCTGCTTGCCTGATTGCCGAACCCAGATCCAAGTCCAGAGCATTCTTGAGGATGTATCCGCGAACCCCGGCCTCGATAACCTGGCGCACCCACATTTCTTCGGAATGCATACTCAGGATGAGGACCGCGATCTCGGGGTGTGCTCGCAGAATCTGTCTCGTTGCCAGCAAACCATTCATTCGAGGCATAGCGTAGTCCATAAGGACAACCCTTGGCCTTAGATCGCAAGCCATTTGGACGGCCTCAGCGCCATTGCTGGCCTCTCCGACAACACTAATGTCGGCTTCATCCTCCAGGATGCGCCGAAAACCGCGCCGAACCAGCACGTGGTCATCGACAAGTAAGACTGTAATCTTCTCATCCATTTTGTTTTTACTTTCCTCCGAGGAAACTACAATCCATGGAGCGCCCCGAGCAATAGTCGATAAGCATTAGAGCACCCGACTCCGCTAGCGAGCCTCAACCGCGAATGAATCCGAATAGCGGGGCAGCAGCAGGTTCGTCGCGGCCGCGAGTCCTAGCGCTACGGCGAGGAGAGTCAGCAAAGAAACATAGGAACCGGTCGCGTCGAATGCGCGTCCTAGTATCACCGGTCCAATGGCTCCGGCAGCGGCGTAGAACGTCCAGGTGAGGCCGTAGAGAGTGGAAAAAGCACGCAGCCCAAAATATCGCGTCAACAGGTAAGGCGTAATGGCGGCTTCGCCTCCGGCGCCGACACCGATGAGCGCAGCCGCAACGCAGCCCGCCGGAAAACTATTCGCGCGAGCGAGAAGAAAAATGCCCAGCGCCGTTGTGAGGTTTATTACGAGTGCGACCCGCGGCCCGAAGAATCGGTCCAGCAGCCAGCCCACCACAATCCTGCCCAGCAGGCTTGATCCGCCGAGTATGGCCGCGCAGAGCGCCGCATTTCCGGCTGTGAGACCTCGATCCGTAAGCAATGCGGAAAGGTGAGTGATCGCCCCGTTCATGCTGATCGAACTCACGAAAAGAATAGCGGTGATAATCCAGAAGGCAAAAGAGCGCAGGCCTTTTTGACATGTCACGCCAGAATGGTCAACCGGAGCGGAGTTGTTTCCGGTCACTCCGCGCTCGCGGATGTAGCGCCAACTGAGGGGCAATCCAAGCAACAACGCCAGACCGCCAAGCGAGGCGTACGCCGCACGCCAGCCTGACTGGCTGATGATGGACTGGGCGACGACGGGTAAAATCATGGCGCCTAAACCCGCTCCCACCATCACAAAGGCCAGCGCCATCCCCAAACGCCGATGAAACCAAGTGGAAATCGATCGCGAGAAGGCCAGATGAGCCGCGCCATTCCCAACCATGCCCAGCACGAAGCAAGTCACGTAAAACTGCCACAATCCGGAGTGCAACAGCGACAACGAGGCGATGGCGCACCCGTAGATCGTCATACAAATCAGGATGATGCGGCGAGGGCCGAAGCGATCAATCCACCGGCCGAGCAATGGAGAGATGACGCCCAAAGTGACGGCGGCGATGGCGAAGCCGCTGGAGATGGCCTCGCGGCTCCAGCCGAATTGCGCGGCCAGAGGCTTCACGAAAACGGAGAAGGTATAGACGAATAGCGAGCCGAATCCTGCCATCACTCCGAGACATGCCGCTAACACCACACGCCAGCCGTAATAGCCGAGATCGAATTCAGTGAGGTCGGATGTCAGATCGGCGGGTCGCATTGTGCCTTGAGTGTGAAGAGTCAAGTTTGCGTTTTCCTTCCAACACCAAGAAGTCTGCGACTCCTTGGGAGGAGTCGAATGTACACGAACCGCTCGACGACCATCTCTAGTCTTTTTCTAGTATGGCCGCGACTCGGAACCTGCTTCAGCACTCGTCGGACGCGCGGTTCCGCTCGGGAACGATGTGTGCGGCGAGCGTCCCGGGCCGGTTCCACGCGTTGAGCGGCCACGCGGCTGTTGACTTGGCCATAAGTCAGGAATTATCGTTGGATTTCGGCGCACGGGGCGCATCCAGTCCGCGGAAAGGGCCAAGCCCACCCTGCAGGAATTGCACGGCTACAATCTGACAAATCTTCTTTCTGCCTGCGCTGCGGACACAGGCCACGAACGGAAAGGAGATTTCCATGTCAAGGCAACTCCCGCCGAGCCCCAGTCTCGAACAACTCAAGAAACAAGCCAAATCTCTGTTGAAGCGTCAGCAGGCCGCGGACTCCGAGGCTCTGACTCGCATTCGTGAAAACCATCCGCGCCGGAGAAACTTGTCGCAAGAACAAAAAAACAAACAGGCTGCCGCGTCGCCGTTCGCACTTGCCGATGCGCAACTGGTGATTGCGAGCGAATATGGATTCGCGTCCTGGTCCAGGCTGCAGGCTCATGTCAAGACGCTGGAAGCAGCCAGCTCGACCGCAGAGGTGGTCGCGTTTCTGCGCGATGCCGCTGGACGAGGTGATCTCGCGCGACTCAACGCGCTGCTGGATGCGCATCCGGAGCTCATTGACGAGCGCGGCGGAGAAGGTGTGAGAACGCCGCTGCACCAGGCCGTCTTCGGCAACAGCGAGGCGGCAGTCAAGCTGCTGCTCGATCACGGCGCCAATCCCAACATCCGCTGCGAAGGGGACAACGCGTATCCGCTCCATTTCGCCGTGGAGAAGCATCGCCTCCCCATCATTCGTCTCCTGGTGGAACATGGCGCCGATACGATCGGCGAAGGCGACTACCACGAGCTGGGCGTGATCGGGTGGGCGACGGCGTGGGATTACATCCAGCCGAACCTGGAGATCGTTGCGTATCTGCTGACGCACGGCGCGAGACACAATATCTTTTCCGCGGTCGCTACGGGCGAAGCAGAAGTGATTCGTGAGCTGGTCGCGCGCACGCCGAGCGATCTCGAGCGGCGGATGAACGGAATGAGGATGCGCCCCATGCCGCTGCATCTCGCCGTCATGAAGAATCAAACCTCGTCGGTGACGACGCTGCTCGACCTTGGTGCTAACACGGAGTCGCTCGATGAAGCCGGCTTTTCTGCGCTCGATCTGGCAGCGCTCGTTGGTACGCACGATGGCAGGCACGATCTGGCGCAAATGCTGCTGGAGCGCGGAGCGAAGGTGCGGCTGCCGGCCGCCCTGGCTCTGCATCGAACCGCGGACGTCGCAGCACTGCTGCGCAGAGATCCCGGCACACTCAAGCCCGGCGGACGATGGGGCAATTTGATTATTCGCGCCAGCGAACGCGCGCCGGGCGATGTGATCGAGACGCTGATCCGCAATGGAGCGTCGGTCAATATACGCGACGATCCGAAGACATCGATCGACTCGACGAGCGGATACACACCGTTGCATGCGGCGGCGTGGCACGGAAACGTGAGTGCGATTGATGTGTTGATGAAGCACGGAGCCGATGTGCGCGCGCGCGAAGAGAAGTATCACGGCACGCCGGCCGGATGGGCAGACTACTCCGGTCACAAAGAAGCCCGCGACCTGATTCTGCGCGGGCCGATCGACATCATCGAGGCGATCCAATACGACATGGCGCAACGCGTCAAAGCCGTTCTGGAAGAATACCCCGCAGCGTTGAACCGGGCTTTCCGCGACTACGGACTGTTTCCCTGGGACGCTGAAGCATGGCACACTCCGCTGGCCTACGCCGTTACGCGCGGCCGTGAAGAGATCGTACGACTGCTGATCGAGCGCGGCGCGGTTGAGACCTTACGGTCGCCCGAAGGTGAGACACTGAGCGAAATCGCGCAAAAGGCAGGCCATCGAGAGATCGCACTGATTCTCGACGGAGCAGCGGAAAGGGACGAAGCCCGAAGCTAGATAAGCTGCCAATCTACTCGTCGAGGATCGGAATTGGAGTTCGAAAGCGCGGTCTATTTGTTCAGGCTGGCCGTCCAATCCATCACCACGGACATTGGCGTCAATGCTGATTTCAGCTGCGTGTTGATCAAGAACCGCTGACCGTCCTGGCTTACATCGTAGGCGAAGCGTTCGGAGGTGGCGACCATTTCACGGGGGTTCGCCTGGAAGAGCGCCACCGGGGCTCCCGCGTCGAAATTGGCGCCGGTCGTAACGGGCACGGCCATGATCTTGCCATCCGGCGATAGGTAGAACAACTCTTTCCCATCGCTTCGCCACTTGGGCTGTTCCCCTCCCGCATTCGACACTTGCCACTTGCCTTGAGCTGCCGGAAAGGAAGTTACATAAATCTCCCATCGTCCGCTTTCGTTCGATGCATAGGAGACCCATTTGCCGTCCGGTGAAAAGCGGACCAAATTCGGGGCGGAGGTCCCTTTCAGAAAAAGAGTGGCCGTGAGTTCCGGAAAGGTCACGTACCACACGTCGTTGCCGCGCTGATAGATCACGTATTTCCCGTCCCGCGACCAGTCGGTGGGAAACCGATCGGGGCCATCTTGCGGGATGATCTGCTCCTCTTGTGACCCGTCCGCATTTTTCACATACAAGTTGAATTTCTGGGCGCGGTCCGAAGTAAACACCAGCCTGGTCGCGTCCGGACTCCAAAGAGGCGTGGAATCGATGGCGGGATCGAAGGTCAGCCGCCGGGCGCTCCCGTTTTCGAGATCGTAGGTCCAGAGATCGGTATTCGTAGTTGCAAGATCCATGGCATCTGCGGCAACGAACTTTCCGTTCGGCGACAGAGAGATGTTGCCGTAAACGCCCGGCTTGGTTGCGACCCCAACTTGCTGCCCCTTGCGGTCAAACCAAAGCAGTTGCGACGCTCCCGTATCGCCCGATGATCTCTGAGCGACCAGCACGCCGCTCTCGGAACTCGCGAATACGGCCCTCTGAATTCGCGGCAAGTATTCAATTTCTGTGAGGACAGGAGTGGGTTCTCCACTGAGTTCGAGCTTCTTCGCGTCGAAGCGTTGGGCAAAAAGAGTTTGATCGCGGTAAAAGAGCAAATAACCAGGCGCGGCATAGGCGGCGTTCGCCCTGGCTTGGGTAACCAGGCGCTTCTCGTTGGAATTCAGGGCTCCCACATAAATGGTAGAAAGAGTCTTCCGGCCAGAAAGATCCATCGCCAGATATAGAAAGTGATTTCCATCCGGCAGAAAAACGGGCCAGCGATGGCTGTCTTCCTGATGTTCCCTATCTGGAAATGTGATTTGTGTCGCCGTACCCCCGGAAGCGGCGATTCGGTACAGGCCAAATCCCAACTGTCCGGTCGGAGTAAACACGATGACTCCGTCTTTGTTCCACGCGCCGCCGCGGCCAGTCGGGGCCTCGCAGAGGGTTTGCACCGGCCCACCTGACAGATCCACTCTCTTCAATTTTCCGTCGGCAAAAAATCCAAGTGACTTGCCATCGGGAGACCAGAAAGGAAAATTGGCTCCCTCGGTGTTGGGAATTGCTTTCGCCTGCGGAGCGCCGGGCTCGTAAATCCACAAAAGGTTTTTTCGCTCGGAATCCCGGCCAACCACGGCGATAGTGTGGCCGTTGGGCGAGACTGACAGGTCTCGAGCCGAGAACGGAAGGGGTGCAGAAAAATACTGGGTTCGCTCTGCAGGGCGGCTAGTGCGCCACAGGATCACGGACGCGATCAGGAAGAGGGTCAGTGTGGCTGCGACAGCCGCGAGAATGGTTTCCCGTTTCGCTCTCCCGTAGTCTGCGGGCTTGGCAGTTGGGGTTTTGCCTTCCGCAATCCACTTCAACTGCAGCCTCAGGTCATGCGCAGTCTGGAAGCGGTCGTCCGGATTCTTGGCCAGGCAGGTGGCTACGACTTGCTCGAACAAAGGCGGGATGAGGGGATGGGTGGCGGTGATGGGTTCAGGTTCTTTCTCAAGGATGGCACTGGCGACGCTGATCTGGCTGCGGCCCGCGAATGGCCGGTTGCCAGTGACCATTTCGTAGAGAATCGCGCCGAACGCAAACAGGTCCGACCGAGCGTCGGCCTCTTTGCCCTCGAGTTGTTCCGGGGCCATGTACTGGATGGTACCGATGATTGCTCCCGCCGTTGTCAACGGAGACATCGGACTGGCCCCGCTCATCGTGCGGGCTGCGGACAACAGAGGCGGAGTGGATCCGGAGACACCCAGGCTCGGGCTCGTCGCCTTCGCCAAACCGAAATCCATCAGCTTGGCGCCTGTCTGCGTGAGCATGATGTTGCCCGGTTTGAGATCACGGTGCACAATGCCTTGCCGGTGCGCAGCGGTAAGCGCCTCGGCAATGGCAATCGCGATCCTCAGGACTTCAGGGAGCGGCAATGCCCCTTTGCGCAGTCTTTCCGCCAGCGTTTCGCCCGCGAGAAACTCCATCACCAGATAGTCGGTTCCGTCCTGTGAGCCGATATCGAAGAGATGGCAGATGTGGGGATGGTTCAGCGCAGAAATTGCCCGGGCTTCGCGCTCCATGCGCTGCTTGAGTTCGGGCGACGAGGAAAGATGGGAAGCCAGAACTTTGACCGCCACCGCTCGATCGAGGCGCACATCGCGGGCGCGGTACACCTCACCCATGCCGCCGGCGCCCAGCGGGGATTGAATTTCATACGGCCCGAGTTTTGTGCCGGGGGTGAGTGACATGGGTGGGCGCAATTATAGCCCGTGCACCACGTTGGCAACGATCGGAACCATTCTGGACGATTGGTCGGGAAGCAAAAACTCATATAGATCCTGGCCAAGAATGGCAGTGCGAACTCTGCGATTTCCTCCCAGGCATGCCCTTCAAAAACAGAGACACGACATGCTGAAGCGGAATCCGAGTTCCGCGAACAAATTGCTCTTCTCCCAAAACGTCCTGTTTCCCCGTGCGTCCCTGTCTGAAAGAAAATGCCCCGGCCCCCTTCGGGGCGGGGCCGTTCACAAAAGGACGCGAAGTTTGGACCGCCTACGACCGGGTGACAGGGCTACATGCCGCTCTGATCACAGATCAACGATTCTTTGTCACGACTGAAATCGATCTCCTTGAGCGTTTTGGCGTTGGCGTTGGTAGTGTCAGTCACGATGTCGTCAACCACGTGCGCGTCATTCGTCTTCAGTGTTCCTGGCACCGTGGCAATAGTCTTTCGAGCGCGCAGGAAATTCACCTGTACCGCCGGACCAGTCCCTTGCCACTCGACCTTGTAGTTGCCGGGTTCGAGTTGCGCTCCGCCGACTTGTACGGAATCCGGAATCTGTACTGAGTGTTGATTTTTGTCCCGTGCCAGAGCGCCCAACGGGAAGAGTAAAACAAGCATGGATAAAAGTGCGGTGCACTTTATTTGTTTCATTGTTTGAGTTCTCCTTTGGAAAGTTAAGCAGCGTTCTCACCCTCATGAGATGAAACCGCTAACTCAGACGCTAAATGTCTTTCGTCAATAGATGCCGATCAATCGATTTGAGGTGCATCCACACGCACTTCGTGATGTAACGTTGCGTAAATCTTTGTAGTCATTATTGGATAACTTGGAAACCCTTCTGCCCGCGTGTCAACATGTTCACAGGCGTTGCCCAAGCGACAGAAGTATCGATTACGGTGGTCAAACAATGCTGGAAGTGTGTAGCTGGCCGGCATCACCCAGGGGCTCGCTCCAAGTCACTTCGTTACCGACTCCGAGGGAACAGCCTGGAGGCCTGCCACTTCGTCCATCCGCCGTAACACAGCGGAGAAATCTTCCTCTTCACCGCCAGCCAATTCCTCGGAGTTAACGTAAAATGCAGCTTCAGTCGCCGGCATGCGAACATGGCCTTTTGCCGCCGCCCTCAGAATCAATTCAAAATCTTTGTTCATCAGGCGCAGCGGAAACTGCGGACGGTAATCGTTGACCTTTGTGCTCGCCAGTTTTCCCAGATGTGCGGGTGCGATCACAGCTGTTTCGGATAAGACCCGTAGCAACCGCTCACGATCGAGACCGATGCTCTCGCCAAGAACCACGGCCTCTGCAATAGCCTGCATGCCAACTCCCAACAGCGTATTGACGACCAACTTCATCGCTGTGCCAGAGATTATTGCAACCTCTATTCCACTGGCGATTCTTACCTCGATCATCGTGTTGAGCTTGATCGGGCAGACGATCAACATCATGACTCTCGGGGGACTCGCACTTGCGGTAGGGATCCTTGTAGATGATGCGACTGTAGAAGTCGAAAACATCAACCGCAACAGGGAAGCAGAACCCGATAAGAGTTTGGATGAAGTAGTCCTGGATAGCGCCATGCAGATCGCGACACCGGCGTTTGTATCCACGCTATCGATTTGCATTGTATTTGCGCCGATGTTCCTGCTGTCTGGGGTGGCGCGGTATTTGTTCCTGCCTCTCGCCGAGGCTGTTGTGTTCGCCATGCTGGCATCTTATTTCCTGTCGCGAACGATCGTTCCCACCATGGCAAAGTATCTGCTGCGGGGACAAAGCGTGGGAGAGCACGCTGTTGGATCCCGCAACGTATTCGTTCAGCTGCAACAGCGGTTCGAAGCGGGTTTTGAGGCTTTTCGTGAGAGATATCACCGGTTGTTGGAGATGTGCCTCCATCGCCAACGGGCATTCCTGATCATCTTCTTTGCAGTTTGCCTGGGATCATTGGCGTTAATTGTGCCGTGGTTGGGGCAGGATTTTTTCCCAGCCGTGGACGCCGGAAGCTTCAGGCTTCACATGCGGGCGCCCACCGGAATGCGCATTGAAGACACGGCGTTCTTGTGCGACGAGGCGGAGGAGTCAATCCGGAAACATATCCCGCCCGACGAAGTGGCGAGCATAATCGACAATATCGGCCTGCCGTATAGCGGCATCAATCTGTCCTATAGCAACTCCGCTCCTATCGGCAGTTCCGACGCGGACATCCTGGTTACGCTTTCACCCAAACATCATCGAACCGCTGACTACGTCAACCAGCTCCGACTTGGCCTGGCGAAGCAATTTCCTGGCGTGATGTTTGCTTTCCTGCCCTCCGACATGGTCACGCAGATCTTGAACTTCGGCCTGCCTGCTCCCATCGACATTCAGGTGATCGGTAACAACCTGGAGGGCAACCGGGCGTGGGCGCGCCAGTTGATGCAAAAGATCAAGTATGTGCCGGGCACGGCTGATCTGCGCATCCAGCAGCCGTTCGATGAGCCGTACATGCACCTCAGAATCGAGCGCACAAAGGCCCAGGAACTCGGCTTCTCGGCGCACGACATCGCTCAGAATCTTCTGGTTTCGCTCAGTGGCAGCTTCCAGACTTCGCCAACATTCTGGGTTGATCCGAAAAATGGAGTGAGTTACTCCATTGCGACGCAGACGCCACAGTATCACGCGACCACGCTGCAAGACCTGGTGGAGATAGAGGTGACAGGCAGTAATCCGTCGGCGCCTTCATCGATCATGGCGAGCCTGGTCTCTACCCAACGCGGAGCCGGCATGGCGGTCGTGTCCCACTACAACGTTGCGCCCGTGGTTGACATCTTCGGCTCGGTGCAGGGGCGCGATTTAGGTGGCGTTTCGCGCGACATCGACAAGGTGATCGATTCGATGCACAGCCAGTTGCCCCGCGGATCGCGAGTCGTAATTCGCGGCCAGGTACAGACCATGCGGTCGTCTTATACCGGACTGCTCCTGGGTCTCCTGTTCGCCATCAGCAAGGTCGAGGGGACGCCAACCGGAATTGACGGCGGCGGGGTGACCCTAGCACGGTGGTGTCGGGACTCAACGGGGCTGCAAATACTTCCATCGAAAATCTATGCGTCCCATGCCCCGATCATTCTCGGCCGCTGTTTCGACATTGTGAGAATGTACGAGCGAGTTCGCCGAGGTGGGCAGCTATGCCGGTTACTGCGTGCCCGGCTAAGTCTGGAATCGTTTGACGAATTCCGCGCCAGTAGGTCGGATGCATTCTAGACAGCGCCTTATTTCCAATGCTGCTCAATGGTTAATTCAGGGGCGAGGCCAAACTGCTGACGTCGGCGGCCGTGCAGACGTTAGGAATCTTTTGGTTATTCCGCACTACCACGACTGGTTTTTCGGTCAAGTCGCCGACGGCATCAGGCAGCACGCCGCGCCTGAGCCCGTGAATGGGACTGATGATGAGCTTGTTTGGCTGGTCTGGCGGCAGAGACTTATCAGGGTGCCAGTAGAGCAATTGTTCCGATTCATTCCAGGTAATAGAGGATTCCGGCGTAGTTGCGCGGACTTCGAAGCCATTGGGATAATGACAACTCAGCGGCACAAAAATGACGGTTGGAGCGTCAACTACCTTGCCTTTCAGAACAAAGGCCGCATTCTTTGACTTCAAGTCAAAGAAGACCAGTTGGGGCATGGCCGAGCTGCGCAGCGGATAGGGGCGCGCCACGATGTCCAGGTCGCGTGGGGAGCGGTCCGGTCCGAGTAAGGAAAAGTTTTCCTCATTCCAGTTGTCCTTGCCTTTACGGGTGTTGTAGAGATCGTAATTCCAATACGTGGCATTCAGCCGCCGCGCCTCCACTTCCTGAAACTGCAGGTCGATGCAATCCCGGATTATTTTTCGCGTCCAGTTCTGACTGCAACCGAATTCCGTCAAGAATGGCACGAGTTTTGTCTCATCCGCCTGTTCACGCATCTGTTGAAAAATCTTCGGCCATTCTTTCTTCTTCTTCTTCATATTTTTTTGAAAGGGAAGTCCCGAAAGCATTGCGGAATCGTAATAGTGAAAGGAAAACACACCAGCATTCGTGGACGGAAGAATAAACGGTTTGGGCAGGAAGGTTATTGGTGTGGAGGTAAAATTAAGTCCTTGGTACTCGGGTCCGTCGGCTGAGTAAACTGTCCAATCTACCCGCGGCTCAATGAAAACCAAGGCCTTAGTATCGAATCTACTGATCTCGGTTGCGACTTTGCCGTAAAACTCGGGCAGGATATTTTCCTCAAAGCTTCGTTTGTCAGGGCTGACTTCAGGGGGCTCATTAAAGGGCTCGTATCCGAGGATTGCGGGGTGGCCCGCGCCATCATTCATGGCCGCAAAATACTTGGCGACCTGCCCAATCGTCTTGATCAGGTGGGTCTGAGGATTCCGCGCCTTGTAGAGTACGCGCTCTGTCTCTGTCAGGTCTTTGTTATGAAGGTCGTCCATCCAGAACGACCAAAGCGTGTTCCTGACATCGAGACTGTAATTCGCGCACGGGTGAAAGCCTCCAAACCAGCAAAGTAGCCTCGAGAGCCAAGGTACGTCGTAGTAATTGGTCTCCCACCGTGGATTGGTGAATTTGGAAGGGATCGCTAATTGACGATGCCGCCTGTCAACTCCGACAGCCCAGTCCGGGAACCCATCCCCAGTGTAGGATTCATGTGCGACGTCTTGATGGAAATCTAAAATGACGAAGAACCCTTCAGAGTAGAGCTCATTGATATTGTCTGTGACCCGGCTCAGGTAAGAGATGGCTTCTGGCGAAAGCTCGTCAAGATTCGGATTGGGAAACGGCTCTAAAGCCTTCCACATGATGAGAAGCCGGACAACATTCATCCCCAAACAACGAAGCCGCGCCAGTTGCGGTCTGGCTTGATCTATCTGGTCAGGCAAGATTGGGAGGTACGGCGAAAGTTTAGCGCGGGGTCCGAAGTTGACGCCTCGCAGAAGAACATAACGATCACTTGAATCGCGTAACCATCCATCTACGGCTTCCAGGTCTCTAGCGTTCTCATGAACTGCAACGTCACAGGCTCCGCCGCGACTGGCGCCAAGCAGGAAAGGGCACAGCAGCAATATAGCCAGCGATAGGAGGAATCCGCTCGACTTTGACTTCATGGAGGTCACAATTTCCGTACTCGTTCGATCTCAACCTGACAACGACTCCGAGAAAATCGCCAGTGATGATGTTCCTTGAAAAGCGCCCCGATCATACACCCATTCTGATACTTCATGACATTGTGGAATAGTTTTCATAGGGCCCTGAGGATCGGGGATACCGACTGCTTCGTCGGCTTATCGTACACCGCCAAGGTGGCGAGGCAAGAGAATTGATGCCAAAAAAACCATGAACGGCCATTTTTTTACTTGACACCTAACTTTCCTTTGGTAAGTTATGGGCTTCATGGCAAACACAATTGTGAGCAGTGATCGGGTTATCGATCGCGTACGAGCAGTTGTCGCGGACAATCAAAGGATTTCTGTCGATCAGATTACTGCCGACACGAGATTCGAGGATTTAGGCATGGACTCGCTCGACGCTACGAACCTCATGTTCGCTTTGGAAGACGCGTTTGACATCTCAATACCAGATGACGACGCGAAGGCTCTGCATTCGGTACGCCAAGTCGCAACCGGCATTCAAAAACTGCTGATTGAGCGTCCCCAAGACACCACCGTTTCCAGCGGTTAGCTGCATGCACAGAGTCGCCGTCACAGGGATGGGTGTCATCTGCGCCATCGGGAGTAACACCTCCGAATATTGGACTTCGCTCAAAGATGGACGCGGGGGGATCGGTCCGATCCAATCCGTAGATTGCACGAACCTTCGATTTCGGAATGGGGCGGAAGTTCATGCGTTTAATGGTAACGATCATTTTGACAGCAAGCGGGCCGATTTTATGGACCGGTTTGCGCAATTTGCAGTGGTCGCGGCCAGGGAAGCTGTGCGCGACGCCAAGCTGGAATGGACCTCCGCACTGCGTTCAAGTACGGCAGTCATTACAGGTTCCTGTCTAGGTGGACAAACAACGGAAGACTGCGGCTTTGTCGATCTCTATCGACAGGGCCGCAACCGCGTACACCCTTTGACCATTCCGAAATCCATGGCCAACGCAGCGGCCAGTCATATTTGCATCGAATTGGGCATTACTGGTCCCGGATTCACGGTCTCAACCGCCTGCTCTTCGGCGGCGCACGCGTTAGGTCTGGGGTTTTGGATGGTGCGCGCCGGCGTAGCGCCGCTGGCGATCGCCGGAGGTAGCGAAGCGCCATTCAGCTTTGGCATTATGAAGGCTTGGGAAGCGCTGAGGGTGGTCTCCTCAACCACTTGCCGTCCTTTTTCCCGTGATCGCAATGGCATGATTCTTGGAGAGGGAGCGGCCATTCTGGTCTTGGAATCGTTTGACATGGCACAGGCGCGCGGTGCCCCAATTTATGGAGAAATCGTAGGCTTCGGCATGTCTTCCGATGCAGGCCATCTCACACATCCCTCCCCCGACGGAGCGGCGATGGCCATGCAAAAAGCTCTTGCGGATGCCCATCTCGAGGCAGCACAAGTGGAGTACATCAATGCTCACGGGACTGGAACGGAAGTAAACGACCCCGTCGAGGTTGCCGCGATTCGGACAGTCTTCGGTAAACATGCGGACTCGATAGCCGTGAGTTCGACGAAGTCGATGCATGGGCACGCCCTGGGTGCTGCAGCCGCGCTGGAGGCCGTTGCCGCCATCTTGGCCCTTCATCACGGGGTCATTCCCCCTACAATTAACTTCACGGCTCCGGATCCTGCATGTCCATTGGATGTTGTGCCCAATTGTTCTCGCCGTGCCGATGTCGGCTACTGTTTATCCAATTCTTTCGCTTTCGGCGGGATGAATGCCTCTTTGGCAATCCGCCGTGTATAGCAACCCGCAGCGAGATCATTTCGCCATTCAGAGTCTCATGGGGAGAACCGCGAGCGGCGGGAATAGTTGAGCCAACATTTCTCCATGAAAGAATCGGGTTTTGATCGGACAAGCACCGCCATCTAGCGCATGAGTATGAAAATCGCAGTGAACATGAGCGCGGCACGGGCCTTGGTAAGAATTCTCGAGGCCGAGGATGTACGAGTTGTATTCGGTATACCTGGCGGACCGGTGTTGCCCTTATTCGACGAACTGCTGACGCACTCGCGCATTCGTAGTGTCTTGGTAAAACACGAGCAAGCAGCCGCTTATGCTGCATTCGCCTACGCCCGCGTTTCCGGTAAGCTTGGGGTCTGCATATCCACTCTCGGACCCGGAGCAACCAACTTGCTGTCCGGCCTGCCGGTGGCATTGGTGACAAGCACTCCGGTCCTGGCGCTGACCGGCCAGGTACAAACGACCGCGTTCGGCCGGGGTGCACATCAGGAATCCACAGGTTGGTTTCGAACCCCGAATCAAGAAGCCATGTTCGCAGCTACATGCAAGCACACGGCTACCTGCACCGATGCGACTCGACTCTGCAGTTTTGTCCGGCACTCGATCCGCATTGCAACCTCGGGCCGCCCCGGCCCAACCCACCTGATTTTTCCCGCCAACCTGCTGCATCAGAAAATTGACTATTCCCCGCTGGCGCCGGAGCAATACCGAACTTCCGAAAATCGATTGTGCGACGATTTGGCCATTCAGGAGATCGCAGCCCAAGTCGCCAATGCGAAATACCCTTTGCTTCTTGCCGGGGAAAGGTCCTGGCTGCCGGATGCGGGCGTCGAGATACAAGCTTTGTCAGAAAAACACCATATTCCCGTCATTACCGATCTCGCGTGCAAGTCAGTCACAGACGAAAACTCACCCATGTTCTTGGGGTGTATCGGCGTGCTAGGACATCGCGCCGGCGAAAAGTACCTCAAGGAAAAATGTGATCTGCTGCTGAGTGTAGGCCAGACGTTTAACGAGCTTTCCACATTAAGTTGGGACCCGGCTTTCACTGAACGAAAGTCGTTAGTTCAGTTAGACTCGGATCCCGAAGAGATCGGCAAAGTCTATCCCGTGACGGCGGCCGCGGTTGGGCACCTGCCAACTCTCCTACAACGATTGCATCAGAGCTTGGATCGGCTCCTTTCCAGCAGGAATCAAAACCCCGGCGATTCGCGATCGGAGGTGGCGAGGCTGCAAAGCCAGTATCCTCTCTTCGATAGCGAGGAAATGCTGAGTGACCGCCTGCCTCTGCTGCCCCAAAGAGTCGTGCATGACTTGCAACGCGCGATTCCGGACGACGCAATCATTCTCTCGGACTCATCCAAGTGGGCCCGCTGGTTAGGACGGTTTTTCCGGGCTAGGCGCCGCATGATTATCAGCGCGCATGACTACGAACCCATGGGATGGGCAGTTGCCGGAGTCATCGGAGCAAAGATCGCGTGTCCGGAAAGGCCAGTGTTTTGCATCTCCGGCGATGGCGCATTCCTCATGAGCGCTATGGAATTAGCCACGGCCGCGAATTACGAATTGGATGTAAAGTGGCTGGTGATGAATGATTCAAGGCTGGGCATAATTTATGATCTTCAGCAGGGATTGTATGGCGGGAATATTTCGGCAACAACTTACAAGAACCCGGATTTTATTCAGTTTGCCCGCTCCTTTGGAATTTGCGGAACGCTTGTTGATAAACCGGGACAACTAACTTCGGACTTACGTCGAAGCTTGGCGGCAAAGAAGGCGGAGGTTTTCGACATACGGTTCGACGCCGACGAAATTCCACCAGTGCGTCCGCGAAGCCTCTTAATCACCAGGGAAATGGGACTGCCCAATCCTGTACCAGGCCCGGCATCTACGCGGGCCTTGTTGAAGCTGCTGAAGGAGAGGTGACGTGGACAATCAGGCCTATCGCATTTCGGTGTCGCGGATGATTGCTGGAAAAGCGCGGCAAGCCTTTAGGGTGATGGAGGAGATTGATCGATTTCCGGAATTCATGCCGAATGTCAACAAACTTACTATCTTGGAAGACTCGGGAAACCGCAAAGTTGCCGAATGGGATACGTGTATTGATGACACGCCTCTGAACTGGATTGAAGAAGGAACGTACGACGCTGACAACCTGACTATCAGCTTCCACGCCCGCGAAGGAGTGTTTGCACGTTTTGATGGCTGCTGGCGGGTAATTCCAGAGACCAGCGGTTGTAAAATCGAGTTCGAATTAGTGTACGAGATCGGGCTTCCTGAAATCGAGGAAATGATTGCGCCGCTATTGCATGAGCGCCTTGTTGCGAACGTGGAGAGTATGCTGACTGCAATCGCGAGCCGAACGAAAACCTCAGTCTAATTGTATGGAAACGAACTTCTGCCTCTTGGGACACCCCGCCGACTACCAGCATCTAGGATCGCTGCTGGCGCGCAGCAGGCCTGACTTCACGGCCGAAAAACTTGAGCGGAACCGGCGGAGTCTCACTGCTCTATTTGAACTATCGCCGAGCTACGTGACGGATTGCGACCTGCGGCTTCCCGCACCGGGAGGTTCCATAGTGCACGGGAAGCTGATTATCTGCACTTTCTTGCCTCAGGGCATCGATTCGCCCCGCCGTGCCGCCGCCGCATGCGCCAAGATCAAGCAAGGCTGCCGTCTGGCGCGTGAGTGCGGCGCATCGATCGTTGGATTGGGGGGCTTTACCTCGATTTTGGCAGGCGAACAGGGCAGAATACTTGCCGACGAACTCGGCATAACGGTAACTTCGGGAAATTCTCTTACCGCGGCGCTGGCCTTGCAACAGCTTGACACATTGCTGGCTCGGCTGAACTGGAAGCTGGAGAATCTTACTGTGGCCTTGCTCGGGGCGAGCGGAGATATTGGAACGGCGTGTGCGAGGAGCTTGGCTCAGCGCTGCGAACGACTGATGCTCGTCGCGCGGGGAGAACAACGTTTGAGCAACCTGCGCGAACAGTTAGGCCCCCGCCCGCGGGTCGAAGTGCATACCGACATCAACCGTGCATTGGATGCCAACGTGATTGTCGCCACAACAAGTGCGAGCCGGCCCGTGCTCTTCGATGCCCAGTTGCGGGTGGGCACTGTCGTGTGTGACTTGGGATTTCCCAAGAACCTATCACACGGCCTTCGACCGCGCCCCGACATTTTGGTTTTTTCAGGTGGAATTGCCCACATGGCTGCTCCTGTCGACCTTACTGCCTATACTCAACTACCAGCAAAAAACCTGGTGTATGGATGTTTCGCGGAGGCCATGGTCCTCGCCGCATCGCGAAGGTATGAATCGTTCTCCGTTGGTCAAGGCTGCATTTCAGTCGAAAAGATGCGCACCATTATCGAACTCGCGCGCTCATGCGGTTTCACGCCTGCTCCGCTTTATAGCGGTTATCGTCCCATTGGCGCTACGGATGTGGAAGTCTTCTTGGACCGATGCGGAAGGACAACTTGCCAATGAGCGTTCAGATCAGCGTGACCGAGCGCCGATTGCAAGAAATTGTCGCTAAGAAGCTACAAATTGAGCCAACGGAAGTGCCGTTGGACGCTCCCCTGATGGACGATTCCATCTTGGATTCCATGGACAAGATGATGGTGATTCTCGAAATCGAGGAGCAATTTGCCCCGGTGGATCTTTCCGCAAGAGATGCGACAGATCTTCGGACGATCCGGGAACTGGCGGCGTTTCTCGATCGGCACGCGCCTGCACTGTCGTGAATCGTAAAAGTCGGCTGCGCCAGAGTTGCATCCTTGCGGTTTCTATCAATCACTTTGCAGCCCTCAGGAGCACCTAAGAGCAATGCCCACGGCTTTAGTTACTGGCGGCACGGGGATGATTGGAAGCCACATGGTGGATCTTTTGGTACGAGAAAAGGTCAAAGTGCGTGCCTTTGTGCGCCCCAGCAGCAACCTGAATCACCTTCGCGCTTTACCCGTGGAGATCATAACGGCGGAACCGCAGGACGATGTCTCCCTTCAAAATGCTGTCCGAGACGCAGATTGGGTTTTTCATCTCGCAGCACACCTGCACTCCGCCTCTGCTTTTGAAGACAACGAAGACCCCATCCCATATAACAGAGCGAATGTAGATTTTACGTCGTTGTTGCTAAAAGCGAGTCTCATGACGCCCGTGCAACGATTCATTTACGTGAGTTCGGTCAGCGTGTATAGCCTCAATGCAGTTTCGCCTATAGACGAATCAACCCCGTTAGCGCCAATTTCCGCTTATGGCCGCTCCAAAATGCTGGCCGAGGAACAGGTTCGGGAGTGCCAACAAAAGGGCCTGGCAACAACTGTGATCAGGCCGTGCATTGTTTACGGAACTCGCGACCGTCACTTCCTGCCCTTGGCATTGCGCCTGGCCAGTCTTCCGGTAATACCGCTGGTGAATAGCGGGCGCATGCTCCTGGATCTGGTTCACGTCAGCGATGTTGTGAAACTGATATGGCAGGCGGCTCAAAGCGATGCGGCGATTGGGAGGGAGTACAACGCAGCTTCGGGAGTACCGGTCTCCATCCGTGAGATCTTACGAATATATCGGTCCTTCGGCCACAGAGCCCCGGCTATCATCAATTTGTCCCCGAAAATGCTTCGACGTGGAGCCGCAACCATACGTCGAACTTTGGGATGGGTTTTGCCCGGAGCCGAGGCCGTGTTCAGTACCGGGTTGCTGGAGTATATGGTCCAGGATGTCTATTACAGCATGGATCGTGCCAAGGCGGACCTCAATTACACTCCTGAAATAAGGTTTGAGCAGGGTCTCAAGCAAATTTTGACGGAAGACTCAGCGTAACAATGCTTCCCTTTGTCTCGCGCTATATCCCAATTGCCTTTGCTCACTCACGTATCTGCTTGCCCTAGCGGTTTCTTAACTCCATCGTCATCGGTTGTGAGGGCCGCAGCCCCACATAGGGCCTGGGATGAACCGGAGCATCTTTAAGCAGGATTAGTTCGTAACGCTGTGCTATGGCCGCGATTGTCAGCAGCGTTTCCAGCATCGCAAAGTGACTGCCTACGCAACGCCGCAAGCCGGCGCCAAATGGGATATAAGAGAAATCTGGCATCGCAGCACAGTCATTTTCCATCCACCGATCCGGACGGAAGATCGAGGCGTCCTTGAAATATCTGGGGTCCCGATGAGTGACCCACGGACTGATGAGAACAGCCGTGCCCGCCGGCAGGATGTAGGAGCCGAAGGTCTGATCCTTTAAGGTCCAACGGAGCGCATACAACCATATGGGCGGATAAAGGCGCAATGTTTCTTTGATTACGGCTTCGGTATATTTCAGGGATCGGCTCTCCTCCAGTGTGGGGATTCGACCGTCAAGGAACTGCTCAAGTTCCGCCCACAACCTGGTTTTGACATCGGGATGTTGCGACAGCAGGTACCAGGTCCAAGTCAACGCCACCGCAGTTGTTTCGTAACCGGCAATCAACAGGGCGATCAGTTGAAAACGCCACTCCGGATCGCGCAAGTTCTGCCGATTTCGATCGCTCTGCAAGAGACTCTTCAACAAGAACCCGCAGGGCTCTCCAGGGCACTGGTCGATCAACTTATCGAGGATTTCATCCATCCGATCGACGGCTTTGCGCAGTTCCAGATTTCGGGGTGTAGGTATGATCGGAAACCACTGGATCGGGTTGCCTGCGCGAGTCACAATCTCTCTCATGATGACCTCAATACTGGTCAACATCATCTCGCGATCTTCGGTAGCAAGCCTTCCGAACAGAGCGGTCGACGCGACTTCCAAAGCAAGCTTCATCATTTCCTGATGAATGTCGACGACTTTCATACTTCGCCAGCGCAGGAGCACCCCTTCGATCGACTGGACCATGATCTCGCGGTAACCCTCCACGGCGGCTTTTTGAAAGGAGGGCCGCAGATTGCTTCCTTCGCGGGGCCAAAATTCATCATCGCCGGGAAACTTGATCAGCTGGTAGAGATATTCGCCGCCAGACAGAAATTTTCTCAGTCGAGAAACCGAATGATGCTTGGCTTTGCGGAAATTCGCGGACTCCGTTACCAGGACTTTCTTGATGTGCTCAGGATGATTTAACAGATAGACCTTTTGCCGCCCAAAACGAACGAGAGCGACATCCCCGTATTCGGCCGAACATCGTGCCAGGAAACCTAGGGGATCTTTTCTGACTTGAAGAGCATTCCCGAACAGAAGAGAACCCTTCGGCCCGGGAGGAAGCACATTCTTCATGACACAGTCCTACCCGCCCGCAACTGCTTTCCCTTAGTGCGGCAGTTTTCGTCTTGTAAACCAACGTTGGAGCAGAGGAGAGGCGAACGGCAACACGTTCTCATGGTTGGAAACCGACTGTACTCCTGCCAATTCAGGCAGTCAAATCCGCTCTCCTCACTTCGGCACAGGGTGCATGGCGGTTTACAATCGCCCCTCGCCGGAGACTCGGCCCCCCGAGAAACCGGATATCAATTTGTGTGCAGTCGTCCGACCCGCTTGGGTCATGAGGGAGGCGCAGAATGTGCAGTTTTAATGGTGGCGACCTAGAGGTGCGAGTGCAACGACTCGGAGAGGCTGCAATCATTGCCGATTACAAGTCAATCTGTACGTCAACGGCAATAGAAACGCAGAACCCCGTTGGAGTCAGGCTTTCCCACCCTTACTTTCGGCTTTACATCAATCTCCAATCCGGCTAGCATCCACTGCCATGATTGACTGAGGGAGGTACGCTTTTTCCTAGGTCCTTGACGAGCGCTTTCGAGCGCGCCTCAGTTGTCGAGTAATGCGGCGAAAGAATTCGGCGGGAGGACCAGGAGTTTCTATGAGGATCGTGTTAGGTTTGGTGGCTTCGGAATGGCCAAGTGTTGCAAAGGCACATAATCGCCTGGACAGGCAGCCTCTTTTCCTTAGAGTCACTTAGGCGCATGTTATTGTTCGAGGACTTGAGGTGAGGAGGTTTGAGTGCGCATCCTCATAGTCAGTTTTGGTTCAACTGGTGACGTTCGGCCCTATGTAGCCCTGGCTCGCGGTCTTCTCGATCTAGGATATGAAATTACTGTCGCGACGCATCGATCATTCGAATCGCTCGTGCGCGAGAATGGTGCGGCGTTTCTTCCGATCTACGGAGACCCCATCGAGATCGTTCACTCCCCCGAAGGACTCGAGTGGCTGGCTTCCGCTGGAAATCCGTTGCTGTTTGGTCTCGGACTGCGAAGGCTTTTCCGTTCACTTGCAATCCGGTGCGGGACCGATTGCTGGGAGGCGGCTCAGGGAAAAGATGCGATCATCACTTCCCGGCTAGCCGTAGGCGTCGCATTTCACGTGGCGGAAAAACTCAAGGTTCCGCTGATTCAGGCTTATTTGCAGCCCACCTTTGACACGACAGAGTTTCCTGACGTGCACATCTTTTCGCGAAATCGGGGATCGATGCTGAATCGACTGTCGCATATGGTCTCCCTCTGGTTTTTTTGGGCGGGCTTGCAAAAGGAGTCATGCGCGTTTCGCAAAGACCTGTTGGCCTTGCCTTGTCTGAGCCTTCGGGAAACGGTCAGGCAGGTGCGTCACTTGAGCACGCCCAAGCTGGTGGGCATTAGTCCGCGGCTGATTTCTAAACCTAGGGATTGGGGCGCCGACTTTCACGTCACGGGATATTGGTTTCTTCCCGAGACCACCTGGCAACCCGGCGCGCGGCTCCTCGACTTCTTAAGTTCAGGCAAGCCCCCCGTCACTGTTGGTTTCGGAAGCATGAATAACGAGGATCGCGAAATGACTGGGGAACTCGTGGTTCGTGCCCTGCGTGAGGTCGAGTGCCGGGGAGTGCTCCTGAGTGGATGGGGAGGTCTGAGCTGCACGGAGAACAGCGACGACATGCTGGTTCTCGAGGGAGCGCCGCATAGCTGGTTGTTTCCGCGGTCGGCTGCGGTTGTGCACCACGCCGGCGTGGGCACAACGGGGGAATGTTTGCGGTCGGGAGTTGCCGCCGTGCCCGTTCCATTCTTCGGAGACCAATTGTATTGGGCATGGAAACTCCACGCACTCGGAGTCGGCACCTCGCCCATACCGCGAAAGCGCCTCACACAATTAGACCTGCAAAATGCAATTCGGACTGCGATCTCGAACCAGGATCTGCGGCGGCGGGCGAAGGACTTGGGACGACAGATAATGGACGAGGATGGCGTGGGTACGGCCTCGACGATCATTGACAACTATTTGCAAGGGCGCGGAATTGCGCCCAACAGTTTGCCCAATAGCCTAATGACGGAAGCTAAAGAGGATTGAACGATGCTGAATCCTTTTCCTGAGAACTTCCTGTTCGGGGTAGGTAGCTCCGACCACCAGTGCGAAGCTTACGATCCCGCATTCGAAGACATTCGCGATGTTTGGGATCGATTGCACGGGAACTATTCAAGAAGGAGAGCGACAGACTTTTGGGTGCGCTTCCCGGAAGACATCCGCCACGCGGCTTCACTCGGATGCAAACTTTTCCGGTTTTCTGTTTCGTGGGCGCGAGTCGAGCCATCTCCGGGGGAGTTTTCCGCGGAGGCCCTTGCGCACTATCGCGAGGTGGTTGATGAGATTGTGCACAACGACATGGAACCATTAGTAACCTTGCACCATTTTACCTGGCCGGTCCACATTCAAGAACGGGGCGGAATGTTGGCGAAGGAATTTCCCGAAAGGTTCCGCTTGTACGCACAAAAAACGGCCGAAACCTTGGGAGCTAAAGTCGCGTACTGGATTACCTTCAACGAACCTACGATTCTCGCCTACGGTTACTTGAAACCCTGGTGGGAACGCAACTACTTCTTTCCTCCTGGTTTGCCAGGAGGAACAAGCGGCTTTGAACAAATCACGGCAGTGGCAACTCTGATGCGGAACCTGTTTCTGGCGCATACGGAAGCGCGGGCTGCCATCCGGGAGTTAAACCCTGCCGCCAAAGTCGGCTCGAATCCTTCCTTACTCGGCCTACCCACATGGCTGCAGAAGTTAATCGATAGAAATGCCACGCGCCTGTCGCGAGTCGAGGATCTTGAACGGGTCGCCTCGCAGCTGACCAAGCGCCCTTTTCTGGCGGCAGGCAAGGTGGACTTGGTAGTTGCCACGTTGACAGCGACTAAAAGCCGTGAAGAGAAAATCCATCTTTCCGAAGCCTATTTTGTTTCGGTGGCGAGCCTGCTGCTTTCTTGCGGATCTAAGATTCGGAATGCCGGCAATCTGGCACAAGAAAGAGTAGCGGTTCTGAAGAGCACTACCACGCAGGAGAAATTTTCGTCGCTCCTGCCCTTCTCTATACCTGAAGTGTTTGGCAAACGGCGTGATGCGCTGGCTGCGCTCGACGCAGGCGTTGTGTGTGCATTCCTGAGCGACCACGCAATTCTCAGCGGCATCGTTTCGGAATCGTCGGGAAAATACCGGCTGATTAATCTAGAATCCGACGGACAGGAGTATGTCGCGGGAATGGCAAAAGGTCATCCCCTGTTCACGGAAACGGTGGATCGAGCCATTCGCGACTTCAAGAAGAGTGGTGCGTGGGCGAAAAGCGTGGAGCAACATCTTCCAGATGCCGCAAAAACGATGCTACCTCAGGATCGCCAGCGCTACACACTCGCCCTAGGCGAAGACGGAAGGACGGGCGGCGGCCCGCTACCCCCAGCTCCACAGGGTACTCTGCTGCGCCATATTCAGGATCGTGGCTATCTGAAGGCGGGCGTTAATCGGGATGTGCCCGGCTTTGGGTTCAGCAAACGGGAGAACGGTCAAATCTACGGGCTTGAGATCGACCTTGCCCATGAAATCGCACGCGTCATATTTGGCGATCGGAACAAAGTTCGCTTCTATCCGGTGAAAACCAGCCAGCGGATAAAGTGGGTTTGTCCTGTGCTCCGATTTGTTGATCCAATATTCAAGTTCCTTACCGTTTTCCGCTCTCTCTTAAGCACGAATTGGTGGCACCTAGGAATGGCCGGGAAGTTGCCTGAGTTTCTTTGCCCTCGCGAATGCGTTGGCAAAGAGGACTTCGTGGGACTGGATTATTACTGGGGATTGTCGGTGCTGCAGCCGTGGAAGATTTTCGGATTCATTCAGTCGATGAGTAAAGGACGTTTCGACCTGGCCCCGGTTTGGCCGCGCGGTCTGCGTGCGCGGTTGAAGCATTACAGCCGGCTTCTGCCCGGCAAGGAACTCATTGTTGTGGAGAATGGCTGCGTCGATCAGGCTGGTGGCATCGACCGCGGCACATATCTTCGCAAGCATATTCGCGAAGTGCAGAAGGCGTATCACGACGGGGTTCCAGTATCAAAGTATGTGGCATGGAGCATAACGACTAATGTTGAATGGGGAAATGCGCCGGCTCCGTGTTGCGACTTCGGACTATTCCGGATCGCACTTGAAACCGATCCGTATCTGAAGCGACAGGAGACTTCGTCGGCTGCCGAGTATCGCGAAATCATTCGGCTACGCACCGCGGAACTAAGACCTCTTGCAGTACGGAGTTCTACGGAATGAGCGAAACGCTAATCTCGCTCCTCGTCGGGCGGGCTGAGCGCTCGGCGGATGCACCCTTCTTGCAGTTTATGGAGAACGGTGAGGTCGTTCAGCGATTGTGCTACTCCCAGGCGTTGGCCCTTGCGTGCCGTTGGGCAGACGTCTTCAGGGCTATGGGATTGCGTAAGCGAGAGCCCGTGTTCTTGTCGCTTCCGAATACCTCCGATTACCCTGCTGCATTCTTCGGGACGCTACTCGCATCAGGAGTTCCCGCGTCAGCCTTTTCATTGCGAGGGCGTCAGCCAAATAGAGTCCAGATCGAGAACCTGGCGTGGCGGATGAAGCGGCTGAATGCGCGATTTCTTGTGCTGCCCCCCGAGTTGGAGCACCTGGATCATTCGGATGGCGCCTTGCGTTCTGTCGCAGACTTGCAGATCGTCACTCGCCATGATCTGCGCGGCGCTCAGAACCTGCCATTATCTTGTGGTGATGAAGATGATCTCGCTTTGTTTCAGTTCACCTCGGGGACCTCGGGCGATGCAAAGGCGGTGCAACTTACGCATAAGGCGCTCGTCGCGCAAGCCAACAATATCAATCAAGCCCTCGGATTGTTGGACCCCCAACGAGACTCGGGAGTGTCATGGTTGCCGCTGTATCACGACATGGGTCTCATCGGTTTCCTGCTCACGCCGATGTTTATTGGCGGTCGCGTCACTCTTCTGCGAACGGAAGAATTCATGCTCAATCCCAGGATGTGGACGAAAGCCATCTCCTGCACGCAGGCCACTATTACGGGAGGCCCTCCTTCCTCGTATGCCATTTCCGCCAGAGCCGCGCGCGCGCCAGAATTGGAAGAACTGAGCTTACAGTCCTTGCGGATCGCACTCGTCGGCGCTGAAGTAATTTCAAGAGATGCCATGGAACAATTCGCCGCTCGCTTCGCCTCTGCTGGGTTCAAGAGTTCGAGTTTTGTACCTTGCTATGGCCTTGCCGAGAATGGCCTGGCGGTGACCGTTTCCCCTGTAGGGGAGGGTGTCCGCTTTGACGTGATCGACCGCGATCGCCTCCATAAAACCTGCGTTGCACAAGCGCCTTTGGATACTGAGAACGCCCGCGTTGTCGCCTCGGTGGGCGCTCCCATCCCGCAGACCGAGGTTAGAATCGTGGCAAATGATGGGCAGTCCTTGGAAGAGCGCCACGTAGGGGAGATTATGGTTCGTAGCCCGAGTGTCATGCAGGGCTATTTCAATGACGCAGAAGCTTCCAGCCAATCGCTGCAGGGAGGTTGGCTGCGGACCGGCGATCTCGGGTATCTCGCCGGTGGACGACTGTTTGTAACTGGTAGAAGAAAAGAGTTGCTGATCGTCGGTGGAATAAATTACAACCCCGAAGACTTGGAGGAGTGTGTGCAGAACGTACAAAAGCCCCGGATGCGCACAGCCGCAATTTCTGTGTTCGACAGTCAACAATCTACGGAATCGATCGTAATTCTGGTCGAAACAGTTCAACGGGACCACGCTGAGCGTGAACAGTTGCGACAGAAAATGCGGGAGGAATTGAGACGGGTCGGTTATCCTGTCCAGCGAATTGTATTTGTCCCAGTGCGCTCCCTTCCACTGACCTCGAGCGGGAAACTGAAGCGCGCCGAGGGCCGTGAACGCTATCTGGCTGGTGAGTTCGATGGCGTTGCACCCAAGTGATTGGAAGGATAAAACCGGGGTCGGTTGCGGGGGGGATTTGAACCACCGACCTTTGGGTCATGAGCCGAGAAAGACAATAGCCCGTCTTTGTCTCTTCAATGACTGAGCTATGCGCTGTTCTACGGTTTTCTACCCTGTTCCGCCGTATTCTGTTCCACTTCCACGATCTGTTCGACAAATGCGCGGCGGATTTCTGCAGCGCTCTCTTGAATGACTCCGAGCACCTCGTGGACGAAAGAACTCGTTACCTCGTGCAACTCAGCAGCGCTTGGTTGGCCTTGTCGACGCCATCCCGGTTCGTGCTCATTTCAATTACCGTCGAAAGACAGCTATATTGCCCTCACTACGGAAGCACTGTTATGACGCTCCAAGGGCATTCGTTCGACAACATCGGCCGTATAACACGACGCTTGTCTCCACTTTCCTGAATAAGCGATCTGGGTTACGAGAACCAGTATGTTCGGGTTTCGTAACAAAATCTGGCAGCTACAAGCAAATCTTATGTTGGTTCTTGACATTCTCAAGCGCGGGGGTTATCGTCGTCCGCAAATTTGCGAACAGAACCAAGAAAGTGTGCAAATTGCTCGGCGCGATTTTCCGAATTGAAGTGTGAAGGTGCCACGCGTTAGTGACGCGTCAGCGCTTTGGTGTGTCCAATCGTTCAGAGCGGCAAGCCGGTAGGAGGTAAGATATGGCGCAAGAGCCCGAGGTAATTGTCACCTGTGCAGGCGATCAGAACTTCCCAGGGATCATGGAATGCTGGCCGGAGGAGTGGTCGGGACCGCACTCGCCCGCAGTACTCGACATTGCCACGGCCATTCGCAACGGTAAGGCCATCGTGGCCCTCCTGCGAAAGGACGGAGACGAGAAAACGGACCGCGTCATCGGCTGGCTGATTTGGGACGATCGCTTCATCCCCGGCAGCATGTATCTGCGAAAAGCCGCCGTTCACAAAGAGTTTCGAAAGAAGGGAATTCTCGGCGTTCTATTAATGCGGGCGGTGGACTTTGCGGGTCATGCAAGTTTCCGCCAGATCGTGGGAGACTTGGGGTCCGATTCCCTGATTTCCCCGGAGTACGCCAAGCGGCTTGGTTTCAAGCCAATTGGCGAAGTTAAAGGTCTGGCAGGCGACGGTTACGTGACGACGTTCTATGTATTGAAACCGAAATCAAAGGGATAGGTCAAAATCACCACGAGGGGAGGACGTTCGCATGACGAGAGGCAGGTTGTTCGTCGCCAAGACGATGCGGCCCGACATCACGAGAAGCATCAGCGATCGCATTTACCACGGTGAAAGCTGTTTCCCGCCGGATGCAGACGATCAGGAGTTATCAGCCTATCCCGGGAGTTCTCTGAAGGGTTGTTCCAAAGATGGCAAAGACGGCAAAGATGGCTCTGACGGCAAAGAGAGCAGCGATGGGGTATCCAGATTCCCATTCGATGAACTGCCCGCATTCGATGCAGTCGACCTAAGCGAAATCTTCAAACCGCAGAACCTTGACCTCGGCCCCGGCCCGGTAATTACGATATCCACGACGGCGATATCCCTGGGAGGCGAGTAACCCGGTAACCGGCAGCACTATAACCCCAGCGGCATACAGGTGGAGGTTTTAACTGAAGCAAATGCAGGGTGACGTTCTTGTTTTTGTCTCGGGCGGTAATGATCGGATTGGTCTCGAATTCCACGATTACTGTCGCAAGCGCGATCTCCAACTCCTGCTGGCCACGGAGCAATCGCAGACCCAATTCTATTACGAGCTCCCCGCCGGACCCGCACTGCTAAGGATCGAGCAGCCTGGCGGCGGCCGGAGGGACTTGCAGCCAGAGGAGCTGCGCGGTATATGGTATCGTCGCCTCCCGGATTCCCCCCCGGAAGTTGATGAGGAGGATGCGATCTATTCGGCCGCGGAGTTTGCCGCAGCTTTTGTCGGGTTTCTGCGCTCAACCCGAATCCCCTGCTTCGGTCACTCGCGCGATGAACCTTTTCGGTCTTCGCTGAGCAGAAGACAGGTGCGTTCTTGTTCGAATCGCCTGCGCATTCCGCTTCTGCCAGAACCGGACATTGATCCACTGCTTCCTATCCCCTTACGCGATTACCTGTGCGCACCGCAAATGGCGTGCCCCGGCGGAGCCCCGTCCTTTGTTGTGCCGAAGCGTAGTGCCCTCCCGGATGGCATCTACTACGTCGTCTTTTCCAATCGACGCCAGATTCTGGCGCAGGATGGCGTGCATTCCCCTGAACAGCTTGCCCGTGCGCGGCAGGTGGGCGACCGCATAGCAGCCAATCTGCGCCTCGAAAGCGCCGTCATTGAGATGGCAGTGGAGAAAGGTGGAACCATCGCTTTGGGCAGCGTCGCTCCCTACGTGACGGATAATATGATCCTCCGGGACTCGGCCTGGTACTTCGACGCTGTGCTGGAGGGGTTCAGTGCCTGATGCGAAACAGATCCTGGTGGCTGGCTACCAAGCTGATCGAACCATTTCCCACACCACGGCCCGTTTAGCCGCCCGCGGCATCCCATTTAAGGTGCTGGATCTTGCCCAGTACCTTCAGGCGGCGACCGTGGTCCAACATCCTCAATGTGCTCTCAGTGCTCGCATTGTTCTCGATGGGCTGACGCTCGACTTCGACCTGTACTCCGCGGCTTACGTCCGGCTCATCGAACTGCGGGAGCACCGACTCCTGCCACGGGAGGTCGCGATTTCGGTTCGGCGCAAGATGGCAGCGCTCGAGCAGTTTTTCGTGGAGCTTCCGATGAGGGTGATTAATCGGCCGGGCGGACGTCAAAGCAATAGCTCCAAGCCTTTTCAGTTGGTCGAGCTTCACGCGGCCGGCTTTCGCGTCCCGCGGAGCTACAGCACGAACATGCCCGATGCGCCGGGACTGGCGGACCTGATTTCGATCGGCCAAGTCGTCTATAAATCGAACAGCGCGATGCGCAGCGTGGTTGACCGGGCCGGGCGCAGTCATCTGCATAGATTGGCGCATCTGCCAAACTGCCCGGTGTTGTTCCAGGATTACATTGCTGGTCCGGACGTTCGCGTGCACCTCGTCGGGCCGCGCGTGTTTGGACAGCAGATTCGGGCCAAAGTGGTGGACTACCGCTATCCGGGCCCGTTAGATCGCGTGGAATACCAGTCCTTGGATGTGCCCCATGAAATCGCCGTGTTGTGCCAGAGATTCGCGGAGGCGGAAGGATTGGGCTTTATGGGGTTCGATTTCAAAATTGCTCACGACGGAACCTGGTATTGTCTGGAGGCAAATCCGATGCCGGGGTACGACGCCTTCGACGAGCGCTCTGATCACCGCATTGCGGATGCGCTGATCGATGAGTTGCGCCAGTGAATACCACGCTCCATCCCACGACCGTCCAGCGGAAGGCAGACGAATTGGCGCGCGGATTGGGCCAACCGGTTCTTTTCCTATTCAAGGGCCTTCAGGCTTACCGCGGAGACTGGAATACGGGATGTACCACCATCGGTCCTGACGACGAGCTTCGTGTTTTTGACCAAATCAACCGCATTTCACCTGTGCATCGCGAGCTGGTGTTGTGCCTCAATGCGTTCGGTGGATCGAGCACCGCTGCGTTCAATATCTGCCACCTGCTGCGTTCGCGCTTTCAGCGCATCACAGCCTGCGTGCCGCACGCGGCGGCGAGCGCGGCCACGCTGCTTTCCTTGTGCGCCGACCGCATATTCATCGCGGAGTGTGGTTACATGAGCATGGTTGACCCCATGCTGCGCGTCGGACCTCTGTTGGTGCAGGCGGCGCACTTGCTCGATACGGGAGCCGGCAATGCGACCAGCTGGACGCCCGAGCAACTGCTGGCCGCGCGCTCCAGCATCCAGTTGATCGAGGAACAGCTCACGATCATTCTGAAAAGCGCTGGTTACGATGAATCGGGGCTCTGTTCCGTCAAGGACAATCTGCTTCTGTGTCGTGGTTTCCACGATATGCCTATTTCGCGCGATCAGCTGAGGGCGTTCGGCGTACGTGTAGCCCCGAGCCAATCCTGCGACGCGCACGAGGGCTTGCGGATGGCGGGGCGGATTCTCCGCCTCGCAACGCGGGGAAATCTGAAAGGCTTCGTTTACGCGGGCACCTTCGAGGGGCCCTCCCCAGCCGGGGGAGCGGATTCATGAACGTCCTGACGGCCGATTACGCCGCGAGCGATCTGGACAGGACGATCTTGACGACGTCTTTGCGCGATACCGGCTTCGCGCTGCTCGTGAATACACCACCGGATCGTTCGGTGTTGGCCCGCCTCTATGCCGATTGGGCGGAATTTTTCGCAACCGACGACAAATTCGACTATCCCTACGATCCGGATCTGCCGGAAGGGTATTGTCCTTGTCGTGCGCACGACGGACGTCTGCTCGACATGAAGGAGTGCTACTACTTCCATCCGGAAGGGCCCTGCCCCGAGAAGTTGCGCCTTCTCACTGAGCGAGTCCACAGCACATTGTTCGCGATCGCCCGGAATCTCATGGATAGCTTGGCCGAGTGCGCTGATCCCGCTGTACCCACTTTTCTGAAAACCGAGCTTGATCGCAGCCCACGCTATGCTGTGCTGCGCGTTATCCACTATCTGCCGCTGACCAGTTCGCTCGGGCTTCAGGAAAACCTGAATGCACACCCTCTGCGTCTGCCGACCCATCGCGATCTGAATCTATTAACGATCCTTCCCGCCGCCACGGCGCCCGGTCTGGAAATCATGGACAATGAAGGCAACTGGCACCGGATCACCTGCGACAGCAGCAGCACCGTGGTGAATGCCGGGGACCAGCTTCAGCATCTCTCCCGCGGATTCTACCGTTCCACGCAACACCGGGTCCGCAACAGCATCGCCGAGATGGTCAGCCCGCGCTACGCTACGGCGCTGTTCCTGGGTTGAAGCTGACGGGGATTCGTTTCCAATGGGGAGGGCGCTGAGAAGATTGGCTACTGGGATCAACCCCGCTCAAAGCGATCGCTCCCATGAAATGACGGCGGCGCGCGAGCTAATCCTCATGCGTGTCGGCGATCGACCTGATCCCAGTTTCCATGGCCGTCCCCTTTTTCTGTAACAGCTTTAAGGTGAGTTTCCGACGGTTTGTGGGCTTGTCAGATCGCCATTCAGGGCGACTGACAAGCGAACCAAGATAAGAGACCATCAGGCAACAAGTAGTGGGTAGTTATCGGAACAACCTTTCTTGACAACGAATGGCAAACAGTGTTAAACCCCACCGTAGAGTTAGGCTCTTTCTACGAATCGATTCGAGGAGGTGCGCGTTGTCCGAAATCGAAAAAGTTACCGACACTGTTAGGAGCTCTGTAACCCAGTTTAGCGGGGACGAGTTGAGTAAGTTCGCAAACAACCTCGCCTCAGCCAACCTGCACACACTTCTGGATAGACGGGAACAGATCATATCTCTCAATACCGATGAACTGCGCAAGCTGATTGACCTCGGTAGAGCAACCCGCGCTGGGTGTGGCGGCATCGACTGCGGATAGCTTGGATTTACGGGGAAGCCCCCGGAGCTTGGTTTTCTGCAAGTCGATTCGAGGAGGTGCGCGTTGTCCGAAATCGAAAAAGTTACCGACACGGTCAGAAACTCTGTAACGCAACTTAGCGGGGACCAGCTGAGTAAGTTCGCAAACAACCTCGTCTCAGGCAACTTGCACACACTTCTGGATAGACGGGAACAGATCATATCTCTCAATACCGATGAACTGCGCAAACTGATTGACCTCGGTAGAGCAACCCGCGCTGGGTGCGGCGGCATCGACTGCGGATAACTTGGGTTTACCATTTACGACGAAAGATGGGTGGTCCCAGCTTGGCCTTTTGGGACCTTCGAACGTAGCATTCCGTGCCTGGCTTCACGTTGGGGGAAGCTCGTAAGGCCAGTTGTAGCCAACAGGGCCAGTTGTAATGAAGAAGGCGGTCTCGATGGCCACTAGCCCGTTTCAGATTTTCCAGCCTCAGCGCTCTACCGTGCGCACGACGGCGGATGCGGAACCTGGAGTTCGGGTGTCCGGTCGTTTTGCAGTAGTGGAAGCGGAGGGGTTGCATTGGCTGTACGTGCCCGAAGTGCAGCGCCTCTATCGCTTGCCCGCCGACGTTGCCGACACTCTGTCAAGCGCTTCACAAGACCTTACATCGCCGGAATACTTATCCGCCAGACAGTTTATTCGTGAACTGATTGCCGGCCACCGCAGCGAACCCCTGCAGAACCGCGACCGGAACAATACCCTTCGTGATTTGGTTGTGCATCCAAGTCAGATTTGCAATTTGGACTGCAAATATTGTTACGCGCATGAGATTAACCAAGCCAACCAAACCATGACCCAGGACGTGGCAGACAAGGTCCTTTCCCGGGCGATGAAGTTGGCTGGACCCGAAGGGCTTGCGAGTGTCAAGTTTCTAGGCGGGGAGCCGACAATCGCCTGGGATATTGTTGAACATCTCGTCATTGCCTTTAAGCGTGCCCACGAGGGGCTTTCTTCCGGGAACGTCCCCGCATTTGTTGTGGTCACGAATGGCACCCTCATCACTCCCAGGATCGTTGAATTTGCCGCCAAGCACCGGATGTATTTCCTCGTTAGCATTGATGGCGAGAAGAACATTCATGATCTGCTCCGCCCGAACAGGAATGGCGCTGGCAGTTACGGAAAAGCGACTGAGTCTCTGCGGCAGCTTCTGGACGCGGGAGCGGATGTTGCGATTGAGTCTGTCTACACCAAACAGCACATTCGTAATGGGATCACCCCGCTGATGATGCTAAATCATTTCCGCTCATTTGGCGTTCGTGAAACCCACATCACGGTGCCATTAGGCACGTGGCACGAGCTTCAGACGGTCGAGGAAATTCAGGGTGCAACGGAGGGTTTCGTGGAGGCAGCGCGCGCCAGCGCGCGATCTTTTCGCGGCGACGACCCATTCCTGCTACGCGGCATTACTTCTGTCCTGGACGGCTTCCTGCTCCGGGAAGATAGGGAGTACGTGTGCGGGGCGGGCCGTTCTTTCATGGCCGTTAACTACGATGGCGAGGCGTTCCCGTGTTATTTGCTGGAGTCCAGCCAGACCTCTTATGGTTTTGTTGACGATCGCTGGGATGAGGGACGCTACTCCGAAATCTCCCACAAGTTTCAGCGTAACGGTAAGTTGTTTCATCCCGTTTGCCGGGGCTGCTGGAACAATGAACTGTGTCAATTGTGCCATGGATATTCATTCGCCATCGAGCAGAAGCTTTCCAAACCCCCGGATTGGCTCTGCTCATTTATTAAATCGGTCACCGCGGCAGTTCTGGGCGAAGTGGCAGCCGCACGCGAATCCGCCCAGTGGGACCTGTTCGTCGCGAATATGAAGTCGAGTCTGCTCAATCCGCAGAAGCCGTTTGTTCCAGCCGTCCGCGACCGAACCCGTAATATAGTACCGCTAAGTGCGAGTTCACCGCATTAGTCAGCCGAGGTGGACTGCACTTCCTGCCGGAGCGTCTCCAGGAATTTGAGCGCAGATGCCGTTCCGATCGAATGGCACAAGTAAGCGATGCGCGATCTCTGATGTTGCCCTTCCGCAATCCGGCCGGTCGCTATGCGCGAAAAGGAGAGCATCATTCGGGCGAGTAATTCCCTTGGCTCATCGAACAAATGCTGATCAGTGTCCCCATAGGCTGGATGCAACAGGTCGACTGCGGCTTCGTAATCCTGGGTGTCGAACATGATCCGGCTCAGCTCAATTCGTGCGTGCTCGCGAACTCCCGGTCCGCAGTAGGCCAACATCTCACGGAGGAGCTTCACAGTACCACCCAGATCGCTGAAGCGCCGCTCCAGCAATTTCGCGGTGTTCGCAGTCAGGACATCAAAAGCCCAATCGAGGATTCGTGGAAATTGTTCGGCTGCCTGTCGGGCCAGATCTAGGCACTCTTCTTCGAGCTGAAGAGCTTCCTCGTTTCGTTCCTGTAAGTAACGGACCAGTGCCAGACCATTGCGATAGCGAATTTCGGAGTAAACTCGGTCATCGGCTGCGGAAATGTCCGCCAATTCTGCCAGCGCACGATCATAAACTGCCTCGGCCACGGCCAAACTATCGGGATCGCGTTTGGAAGCGTAAGTATTGGCAATCGAATAGGTGATGTATGCAGTCAGTGGCTGGCGTGATATGTTGAGCGCCCGCTCGAAAAGCGGAATCGCTGCGTCCGGACCACCTGCTTTTCTGGCAATACTTACCAGGCGGCCTGCTCCGATCAAGGCATTGGTACGGTCGTCGGTTGTGAGCGTATTCAACACACGATCCGTGCACAGTGCGCGGTATTGCTCAAGCAGATAATCGCGCCCGATTGCCCGTAACCCGTAAACCAGCGCCGAATGATGCGCAACAATCCCATCCGGCGAACCGGTCTCGATGACGTGCCGGGCACGCCGGAGGTACCCCCATCCACGCGGATCCCAGGCGTCGCCTATTCTCTCGTGAAGCCTTCGTCTCTCACCCGCATCCAGGTTTGCTAGAACTTGCTGGCGTTGAGCGTCTGCGATGTAGCTATGGGGGAACCGCCCTTCGCACGGAACTTCCAGTCTCAACGCCACTTCGTTTGGAACTCCCTCAGGACAAAAGGCGGTTAGTAGTGAAGCATTGCCTCCAGGATCATTGTCCGAACTTGTCGGAGGGCAGCTGCAGTCAGCCACGTCAAGTACTCGAGCCAATTTGCTGTCTTGGGTTAAGTCCTGCTCAGAATGAATAGCGACAACCATTCCCGTAAATCTAGTTTCTCTTAGCAGCCGGGCGGTAAATTCAATCGAAGTATGATCTGCCAAACTAAGCCCGGTCAGATAAATTCCGAAATCTTCGCCTAGCGAGGACAGCACGAGAGCGGCTGCACCCAATAAGTATCTTTCGTAAACGTCATCCCCATGACCTCCGTGGATATCATCCCAGCGGGGACGGCTTGCTCCCTCACAAACGATCCCTAGTGAAATTAGCTCCTCCCAGGTCGGTGCAATTGCAGAGCACAAGGTACCGAGGATAGGATTGTTGCTGTTGCGACAGGCGGCTTCCAGCAGATCCAGCACAAGAGGATAGGTTGGCGGGGAACCCGACGATGCTTCTAACCAGGTCACCTTGGGAAGATTGGAGCGATTGAGCGGTTGCTTACCAAGGGCCCAGTAGACGCGTCGTTCCGGTTTGGGTCGTTCCCCCAGACGTACGGCACCATGCTGGTTTTCAAGTTTTGCCAACCCAGCCTTTAGCTCGGCAAATTTGCACTTACGGAACTCCTGAAGTCTTGGAAAGCTGATTAGCTGTTGCGAGTACTGCGTGACGAGGTCCGAATAGGCAGACAGCACATCGAACTCGTATCTTGCGTCGCCGACTAAGATCGTTGGGGATGACATTCGTTAGGAAATGCAGTCGACCACTCCGCACGCAAGCAAATCCTCCAGCAGGGACTTGACTGTGGCCCAACTATATTTGGAGTCATCGTCCGTCCAGTCCGTCGCACTGAAGGCGTCGAATTCGTCTTGCGTAAGCAGGTTCCGAAAGAAAGAGGTAGCGCCGATGCTGTAGCCTGTCTCGAACGGCGGATCGGTTCCGTAAATAAATACTAGCCGTTCGCCTGAAGGGCCCGATCCGAAGCCATACGCAACGGCAGCCCGACTAGAGAGGCGCAATCGATCCTCTTCCTTAAGCGACCGTGTTTTAGCGACGCTGATTGACGGGGGGGCCCGTCGATCCCCGAATATGACCGTCCGGTGCCACGCTTGGTTAAGCTCGGCTGGGTCTTGGCCGAGTGCCTCAAGAATGTCGATGAGTTGCCGAATGTTTTGCTTGAAAAAAGTCTCGATAACTGCCGGAAGGCTCCCGCGGTGGACACTCGTAGAAGCCAGGCCCGCTGGCGGTTGCCGCCATTGCACTTTGCTCTCAACCGCCGATTGCAGAATCGGAGACAACAGATCCCAGAAAGTTGTCGCCTCAAATGCTAAGTTCAAAGCTAAGGAACGGCCTTGCGCTTCCGCACTGTGCCATGACCCAGCCGGAAGGCACAGTACGTCGCCGGGCTCCAGAACCACCTCTTCGAATGTACAGTCACTGGGGCGGCGATACGCTTCCAGAGTTCGCCCCGGCTGATTGCCCCGGTATTCTGTCACCAGCGCGCCACCTTGTCCGGACCGTACTTGATAATACGGCCATGGCAGAGCGACTTCTCTTGAGAACCGCCAACGCTTCTTTCCCTCGATCTGAAGAGTAGTGGCGATTCGCGAATCAAAGTGGATATCGTACCCTTTTTTATCGGGCGAGAGGTATGCGCGGAGGTCGGCGTTACCGCAGAAGTTGAGTTGCCGTCGCACCGAGGCCGCAAACTTAGACAGTCCCTCGTCCACACTAGCCAGGTCGTTTACGCAGATCGTCGCCCCGGCGTCGTACAACGCTATTGCTTCCGGAGGAAGTACATGAACCTGGGTTCGACCGCCATCGAAAGATGCTCGCACCCTGAGTTCTTTTGAAGTTGCCAACAGTTCTTTAAGACGCTCGAAACTGAAGAGCCAACCGAACTTCTGAGGACTGCCTTTGATGTAGAGAGGCTTCTTTCCGAAGAACTCTTCGGAAAAGCAGTCTGGCTCTAACGGGGCAAGAAGTTCGGCAAGACCGTTGCGGCCGTTCGCTCCCGTCTGCCGAACCAATATATCTCGAATAGCGCGGAGCGCATTTGGGCTGAGTTGATCCTGGAAGGCGTTTATCTTTTCTCTGAATTGTTCAAGCCCGTCCTTCCCTCCAAATCCCCGCTGAACTTGCTCGATCGTGTTAGCAATTTCAAGCTCCAGAAGAGCCTGACGGGTTTCTTTGGAAACCGTGTGCTTTCTGCCGTCCACTCGGCTGACAAGGGTTATCTCATCGCTACCCGGGTTTTTCCAGAAGTCGGTTCGGTCACTCACACAGAACAGGAATGCGAGTTCTTCCGCTTTATTTCCAATGGCGTTCCGGACACGTTCGCGATTCGCAAGTGACGCCACGGAATCCTCGTAGAATTGAGTACCGTAGACGCTGTGAAATAGTCCGGCGATGCAAACCGCATCTGGATTATCCCAGGCTTTCAGGAGTTCATAGGTTCCGACCAAGTGGTCGTACAAGGATTGACCTGTGTGGGCTCTGCCGCCAGCGTTCAGATCTTGAAGGAGTTTTTCCAGGTTTGCCGGAATCATCTGTTTTCCCGTTGTTTACCTTAACGTCTCCGATTCCACAACAGGCCAAATTTACACAACGGTATACTTGATTTGAGAAAGAACTACAAGTCCCAAACGCAAAGAGGAGTGGAAGACGGCGCATCCTTGCTGCGTATTTTGTAACCAGAGTTGACACGAACGAGAGCCTGTTGGTCGTATCGAGTGGGCCCGTTGGAGGCTTTTGGTCGCTGGTAGTTGCTTTCGTTCTTGCCCGCCGAAACGCGCGCTTCAGTGTTGGCGGTTTCCTCGGGCACTGGATATCCAGTTCGATCTTCTGCAACGTCCGATCGTGCCGAGCACTTACCGCTTCGTCGGTTCAGCAGGTCCGCACGCTACCGAGTTTCTTCCGCGGCACCTTCCGTCCGCTATCCGCCACTTTCGCTAGCCGTGAGAGACTCGATTGATCCGTGTCATGGTAGCGGAGGCAGAAACGAGGATTCGCGTACAAACGTTGCCGTTTAAGAACCCAAGGCCGGACATCGCATGAGAGGTGTAGGGGAAGACCAGTACTGCGTGAACGTAACAATCGTCGTTATATGGTGGAGGCGGCGGGAGTCGAACCTTCCATCCCAATTTAGATTCTGTAACTTACTGATTCTACAAAGGGACGAAAGTGCCGAAAGGCCTACATAAGCATATCCATCGTACAATTATCGTACAAATTTCTCGTTGAAAGGTCGGCAACTGGAGTGGCGAAAAACCGCTCGCGGATTTCGGAAGAGTCGAAAATACCATTTCGCCCTATTTTCATTTAAGCACGAGAATTGAAAATAGCAGAGTTGGCCATTTCTTACCAACAGAGCCGTTACCTATACACGTGTCCCAGGGGTTGCGCAGGAGCGACGGACCGTTCCGACTTACTTTCCCCCGAAGGCCCATTTCCGGCCAACTTCCGGATGGCCGACAATCCACCCCTGGAAGCCCGTTCGTTTCCAGAACACCGTTGTGCATAAGTTCCGACTTGCCACTGCCCATCCAGAGGGGGCGTCCTAACCACTTTGGTCTGCACGTTATAATTCAGCTCACCAATGGCGCTCACCACCGGCACGAAACTCGGCCCTTACGAAATCCTCTCCCCGCTAGGGGCGGGTGGAATGGGGGAAGTGTACCGGGCACGGGATACGCGGCTGGAGCGAACTGTTGCGATCAAAGTTCTGAACTCGCAACTGGTAGCGAATGCTGAGCTGCGCGCCCGCTTTGAGCGCGAAGCCCGTATCGTCTCCCAACTTCAGCATCCGCACATCTGCGTTCTGCACGATGTAGGCAGCGAGGGTGCGACCGAATTCCTGGTAATGGAATTTTTGGAAGGCGAGTCGCTGTCGAATCGCCTGAAGCGCGGTCCGTTGCCGCAAGCGGAACTGCTCAAGATTGCTATCCAGATTGCCGACGCTCTGCAAAAAGCGCACCGCGCCGGAGTAGTGCATCGCGATCTGAAGCCCGGCAACGTGATGCTGACTAAACTAGGCGCGAAGCTGCTCGATTTCGGCTTAGCGAAGCCGCTGGCAGGAACCGCACCGAGCGGCGTCCGAGGCAGCGGTTCGGCTTCCGTGCTCGCGGCGGCGTTGACCCAGACCAACCCCACCGCAACACCCGGGAGCGCGCTCTCCGCTGTGGGAGCCGTCATCGGCACTGTGCAGTATATGTCGCCCGAGCAGATTCAGGGCATCGAAGCCGATGCCCGCTCCGACATCTTCGCCTTCGGCGCGATGTTGTTCGAAATGGCGACCGGCAAGCGCGCCTTCGAAGGCAAGACACAGTCGAGCATCGTGGGGCAGATTCTCGCGTTGGATCCGCCGTCGGCCTCAACCGTTCGCCCCGAGCTGTCGCCTTCACTCGATCGCGTGATTCGCCTCTGCCTCGAAAAAGATCCCGACGAGCGCATTCAGACAGTCCACGATCTAAAGCTGAACCTGCAGTCGATCGCGGACGAGAAGTTGTCTGCTGCTGCAGCACCACAACCCGGATCGAATAAGCGGGAGCGCGTCGCGTGGGCCGCTGCGGTCGTGGCAGCACTCGTGCTGGCGGTGCTGGGCACCATTCTTCTTTATCGTCCGTCGAAACCTGAGCCGGCTATTCGTGCATCCATTGCTCCACCGCTCAATCGAGTCTTTCATCTCGCCGGCGATTTTGCCGGACCCCCGGTCGTGTCACCCGACGGCGAGCTCATCGCCTTCACCGCCGCAGGCACAGAGAGCAGGCTGGAAATCTGGGTCCGCCCCACGGATTCTCTGGAAGCGCACGTGATTGAGGGGACGGAGGGCGCCGTTTTTCCATTCTGGTCGCCCGACAGCCGGTCGCTGGGATTTTTCATCCTGGGGAAATTGAAGAAGGTCGATGTGAATACCGGTTCTGCCGTCGACGTGACCGACGCTCAACAGGGCCGTGGAGGGGCATGGGGAGCGGGTGGAACCATCGTTTTTTCACCAGGGCCGAATGCGGCATTAGTGAAGGTCAGCGCGAACG
>Ga0302326_10001561_pt1 | contig 57952 bp, 46 predicted proteins | sample Palsa_T0_3_FD_202264 | JGI IMG/M metagenome (GOLD analysis project Ga0302326, IMG submission 202264) | Peat permafrost microbial communities from Stordalen Mire near Abisko, Sweden - Palsa_T0_3 | ecosystem: Environmental > Terrestrial > Soil > Palsa > Peat permafrost | place: Sweden: Abisko...
GAGGAATTCACCCTGGACATCCGTCCGCCCACCCTGGGCCGCATTTATTACCGCCGCAAGGCGAAGTGGAAACATACCATCGAGCCGGACATCGTCTACCGCTACGTGGACGGAGTGAACGATTACGCCCGGTTCATACGTTTCGACGAGGACGAGACCCTCACCGACACCAACGAAGTGGAGTACGGCGTTACCCAGCGGCTGTATCGCCGGGACGACGATGGCGATTCCGAGGAGTTCGCTTCCTGGCGGCTGGTGCAGAAATATTACTTCGATCCCACTTTCGGCGACGCCTTGATTCCCGGGCAGCGCAACGTTTTTCAGGCGCTGGATTCGCTTACCCCGTTTGCTTTTGCGGACACCGCGCGGCGCTGGTCTCCCATCGTCAGCGACCTGCGCATTACTCCGGGGGGGCACTACGACGCGCAGTTCATCGTGAATTACGATCCGGTGCGGGAACGTTTAACCGCCATTGGAACCCTGCTCAAGCTCAAGCCGTATCGCGAATCGTTTTTGACCCTCGCACACTTCTCGACTATCAATCTGACATCCGCGGAGCCCACCACCGATTTCCAGCCGCGCTCGAACCAGATTCGCATGTTGGGCGGCTACGGCGACATGACCCGGATCGGATGGAATGCGACGTTAGGGTTCAGCTACGACGTGGAGCAGCATGAATTTCAAAACCAGGTGGCGCAACTCACTTATAACGGTTCCTGCTGCGGTATCGGCCTGGAATATCGCCGGCTGTCCCTCGGCACCGTCCGCGAGGAAAATCAATACCGTTTCGTTTTCCTGATCGCTAACCTAGGCTCCGTCGGCAACCTGCGCCGCCAGGAAAAAGTATTTTAAGCCTTGGCGGCACCGCTACCCTTGGCTTCACATCGAAGCCGACCCATCCGAGTCGCGAGCAACACCCATCTGGCGTTAACTGCCGCGTTGCCGCTTGGAACCGCTCAAGACCTTCCTGTCCAGAATGCCGGTCTCCCTGTAGCCCACATTTCCATTTTGAGACCGTTGCGCCGAATCTTTGGATCGTCGCCATCATCAATATTCATGCGGGTGTGACCGCGATTAGGAAATCGGGCCGCCGGAACGCCGTTGATCTCGCTGGGGCTCGCTCTGGCGGCAAGTTCGTTGTGTCCAAGGGCAGGAGAAGCATATGATGCGCGAGTCTGAAGTCCAAATCGGAGATTCCGGGGAGGACAACGTCCTAATCAAGCCAAGCTTTTCGCCAACTATAAACGCACACATTATGAATATTCGAAGGAAGTTCCGAATGACATGGATCGCTTTCTTGCTGGTTGCAGTCGTAGCAGTGGGCGGCGCCGTCGCTTCCATGGCCCCTGCGTCCGGACATGCCGATGAAGAGGCCGTCCCGATCTTCGTAACCAAAATTCCGCCCGGATACCGCGACTGGAGGTTGATCTCCGTGGCCCACGAAGAAGGAAAACTCAATGATATCCGCGCCATTGTGGGTAACGACGTAGCGATCAAGGCCTATCGCGAAGGGAAGGTTCCGTTCCCGGAAGGCACCATCATTGCCCGGCTAGCCTGGAGCTACGTCCCGTCGGAGGAGAACAACAAGGCCTTTGGCCGTGAGCAATCCTTCGTGGCTGGGCCCGCGACAGCTTCGTACCTTCAGTTTATGGTCAAGGACTCAAAAAAGTACGCGGCCACGGGCGGTTGGGGGTACGCCCAATTTGACAAGGACGGCAAACCAGCCGACGAGGCGCCGCTTAAAACCTGCTTTCCCTGCCATCAGCCTATCAAAGGCCGCGACTTCATCTTCACTCGTTACTCACCCTGATACTGAGAGCGGAGAGGGGAGTGGCGACACGATGACTGCACAACCCAAAAACCCAGAACTACTCGAAAGAAACCCACAATGAAAAAAACAGATCCTCCGCCTCCGTACCCCGGTCGAGTTGGAAGTGAGCATTCAGGTGGAGACACGAAAGGCTCGGCGACAATGTCTATAGTTCGTAGTGTTAAACCTACTTGGGGCAGCCCAGATGAAAGCAGCACAAGTTTTACGATTCGGTCCGCCGAGTGTAATCACAATTGATGACCCGCCTCGGCCGGAACCCGCCGCAGGGCAACTTCTGGTCCGCGTAACGGCGGCAGGAGTGGGCAATTGGGATGCGCCAGTTCAAGAGGGCAAACTCCACCAACCGTTGCCTCTTATTCTCGGTTCCGAGCTATCCGGAATCGTCGAAGCGATCGGAGCGGAAGTCTCGGGGTTCCAGGCTGGCGACGAAGTGTACGGGGCAACAAACCAGCAATTCACCGGGGCGTATGCGGAATATGCGGTGCCTTCGGCGAGAATGATGGCGCGAAAGCCAAAGACTTTGAACTTCATCGAGGCCTCCGCTCCCGTTGTGGCAGTCACGGCCTGGGAGATGCTTTTCGAATATGCCCGGGTAACCGCAGGGCAGACCGCACTGATCCATGGGGCCGCCGGCAACGTCGGCGCCTACGCGGTACAACTGGCTAAGCAGGCTGGCCTTCATGTAGTGGCAACCGCCGCGTCCGCCGATCGGGACTACGTCCGAAGCCTCGGTGCTGAAGACGCTCGCATTGCCCACGAGATGCTGGGAGGAGTGCCGCATAAGCGCGGCAAGATCGTGTTGAGTATCGCAGCCTGACACAAGACTTCTGCACAACCGAGGAGGCAGCCATGAGCACCCAAGAAGTCCGTAGTAACGACGCGACCAGCGGCGCGAGCGTCGACTTGAAGTTCGAGGCCGTGGTCATCCCCGTCGCGGCTATGGACCGCGCGAAGGAGTTCTACGCGAGGCTCGGTTGGCGGCTCGACGCCGACTTTCGCTTCGACAACGGCTTCCGGGTCGTTCAGTTCACGCCGCCCGGCTCGGGGTGCTCGGTCCAATTCGGCACGAAGATCACGTCGGCCGCTCCCGGCTCGGCCCAGGGCCTGTACCTAGTCGTCTCCGACATCGAGGCCGCGCACGACGAGCTCGTCGCCCTCGGAGTCAAGATCAGCGACGTGTTCCACGCCGGGACGCCGGGCGCTCAGTTCCAGCCCGACGGCACGAGCGGTCGCGTCAGCGGACCAGCGCCCGGTCACGCCACGTACGGCTCCTTCGCCACGTTCAGCGACCCGGACGGCAACGGCTGGCTTCTGCAGGAGGTCACGACCCGGCTTCCCGGGCGCATCGACCCTGCCGCGACTTCGTTCGGCTCCGCAAGCGACCTGGCGACCGCGCTTCGGCGTGCGGAGGCCGCCCACGGGCAGCACGAAAAGCGCACCGGGCAGCGCGACGCGAATTGGTCCGACTGGTACGCCGAATACATGGTGGCGGATCAGGCTGGGAAGGAGCTGCCAACGTGAGCGACTACGACGTCATCGGCGGCGGCGCGCCGGGCGAGCACTGTGCTGGCGCGCTCGACTGGGGGCTACGCGGCCGGAGAGGCTCCGGCCGCTGTTTCCCACCGACTAATTTATATCCTTCTTCGCCTCCAGCTGTTTCACCAGGCCATCCAGATAGACCTTCTGATTGTCTGGAGCGGCGGCCAACGCCAGCTTCATTTCCTTGGCGGCGTCGTCAAACTTGCCCTGGGACGAGTACATGCGAGCCAGGCCGGTATGCGTGAACCACATGTCGGGATGCTTTTGGGCGTTTTCGCGGAAGATCGCGAACGCTTCTTCATTGCTCTTTTGCGCGAGTAACTGGCGAGCGAATAAGTGGAGCTGCAGCGGGCTGGCGAAGTCCAACGCCTTTTTTTGCGCCGCGGCGGCCTCGTCCTTGCGATTGAGCGCGGTCAGGATGTTCGATTTGGTCATCTCGTTGTCGAAGCGATCTTCATTTTCGATGGACTTGTTGGCATAGGTCAGCGCATCGTCCAAGGCGATTTTTTCGGTGAGCAAATAATTGGCTGCGTCGTCCCAGCTCATCCAGGTGTACTGCGAAAGCTTGCGAAGCTGCAGCTTTAGGTTGGCCTGCATCACACCGTGCACATCCACCGAGACTTTGAACGGGACCGCGATCTTTTCCCACTCGAGTTCAACCACCGCTGAATCCGGCTGCAGTTGGTCGAAATCATAGGTGAGCGCGTTATGCATATCCGCGGTTGTGGGTTTCACGGTTACGCGGAGTGCATCTTCCGCCTGGTCGTAGGTGAAAGATCCCCAGGAGGTGGAGTTCTTGGAAAAAATAATCGTCCATTGATCGGCATTCGGGATCATGTGCAAACCGTAAGTTCCCTTGTCGAGCGGCTTGCCTTCGATCAGGACCGGATCGCTGAAGGAGATGGTAGTATTTTCATTCGCGCCGGCGCGCCAGACTGCGCCGTATGGAACCAGGTCCCCCCAAATCTTGCGATCTTTCGCCAGCGGGCGGTGATATTGGATGGCGATATCGGTAATCCCAATTCTTTGCGAGACCTCGGCCCGCTGGCTGCCGCGAGGCAGATCGAGTACCATCGATTGCGCCGGGCACACACCCGGCACGGCCGCCATCAGCACGCAGAATAGAAATCCTCGTAATGCTGCTCTAAACATAGGCAAGCGCCTCCCTTCAAATGTGCATCCATCGCAAACTTTTGCTGAACGGGCGACAGATCGCAGGCCGACCTCTAATCCAGCATCTTAGACCTGCGTGGGTCCCACCGGTGAGCAGGAGTACGAAAATAAATCGGGGCCGTTCCGGCGGGCTATTCGTAGCGCAATGCGACCACTGGGTCCACGCGGCTGGCGCGCCTCGCAGGCAGATAGGTTGCCAGCAACGTGACGGCGCTCAGCAACACCGCACCAGCATGATCATCACGGGATCCCAGGGTTTCACTCCGTAGAGCAGGCTGCTCATCAGCCGGGTGAGTGCCAGCGCCGAGGCGACCCCCAGAATCACGCCCACTAGCGCGAGCTGCATCCCATGGATCACCACCATCCGGCGCACCTGCTGCGGGCTGGCTCCCAGCGCCATGCGCACGCCAATTTCCTGGGTCCGCTGCTGCACCGAATAGGCCATCAGCCCGTACACGCCGATGGCCGCCAGCAGCAGCGCCACGCCTGCGAAAATCGTAAGTAGCGTCATGTAGAAATCATTGCGTGCCGTGGATTCGCCCACCACCTGCTCCATGCTGCGGATATGAGCCACAGGTATTCCGCCACTGGCCTCGCGCAACTCGCGTTGAATGTCGGCGCTCAGCGAGAACGGGTGCAATTTCGTGCGTACTACCCACCACATGGGACTGATGCGATTGTTCAGCGCGACGAGCCCATCGTTCACCTGCGCAATCGGAAGATACATGATCGGCCCGGGGGGCTCGCTCAGCGCGCCTATGAGCACATTGCCAACGATGCCGACGATCTGCCGCGGCGGTTCGTCGAATTCTCTGCCTACGCCTTTCCCGACGGTGATGCGCGCTCCCACGGCGTCGCCCTTCGGCCAGAACTGCTTCGCCAGCGCTTCATTGATCACCACGACCCGATCCGCACCGCCGGTGTCCTGGCCGGTGAACGTCCGTCGACTCACCAGTGGAATGCGGAACACCTGGAAATATTGCGGGGATGCGGGGAGCCAACCGGCTTCCCCGCTGTAAGGACCCTCCGTCGGCGCGCGCCCCTCGATGGTGAACGGCTGCGCGAAGCCCCATTCGAGCGGGAGACAGCAGGTCATGGCCGCGGCCGTCACTCCGGGTAAGCTCTCGATGCGTTGCCGGCCGTCGCGCTCCAGTCGGTCCACGCCCGCGGCCGTCTCGAACCTGCTACTGGTAAGTGACATCTGCATCGTCAGGACGTTTCGCGCATCGAAGCCGGGATTCACGCCGCGCAGCGCAGCGAAGGTCCGAATCAACAGAGCGGCGCCCACCAGCAGCACCAACGCTAGCGCCATTTCCGTGACCACCAGCACCGAGCGGGCTTTGTTAAGGCGGACCCCGCTTCCCGTTCGCGAGCCGCTTTCGCGCAGGGTGATGCTCAGCTCAACCCGGGAAGCGCTGAGCGCCGGAACCAGTCCGAACAATACGCCGGTAAACAATGCCGCCACAAAGGTGAATGCGAGCACGCGCCAGTCGAGCGTCACTCCGGCGCCGTGTTCTCCTATCCGCGGAATGTCGCCGGGATTTATGGCCAGCAGCGCGCGCACACCCAGATAACCCAGCCCAAGACCCAGCACAGCTCCCGCCAACGAAAGCAGCAGACTTTCCGTGAGCAATTGCCAGATGATGCGTGCCCGGCCGGCGCCGAGCGCTGCCCGAATCGCAATCTCGCGTTTGCGGATCGTCGCTCTCGCCAGCAGCAGGCTAGCGACGTTAGCGCACGCGATCAGCAGCACAAAGCCCACCGCGCCGGAAAGCAGCAGGATGGAAAACCGGACCTCTCCGATCACGCTGTCTCGCAACGGAATGGCCGTGAAGCCGGCTCCCGGTCCCATGAACGGCGCGTTGGGAAATTTTCGTTTGAATTGTTCCGCGGCAAGCTTCATCGCCGCCTCCGCCTGGGCCAGCGTGACGCCCGGCCTCATGCGCGCCGTCGCTCGCAAATAGTGCGCTTGGTCTGTGCTGTTTGGATCGGGCTTCAGTGGCAGCCAGATGTCGTTCTTGGTGTCGCTCGCAAACACCGGGCCCAGCACTCCGATCACGGTGTACGGTTCTCCCCCAAGATCGATCGTCCGGCTGATGATTCCCGGATCGCCGCCATACCTGCTGTGCCACAATCCGTTGCCGATCACCGCGACGGCGGGCCCTCCGAGCCGATCCTCTTCGGCGGTGAAGGTCCGGCCGAGCGCCATGGGGGTGCCAAATACGCGGAAATAGTCCGACGACACGTGAATCCCTTTCACCTGTTCGGGACGATCTCCTCCGGTCAGGTTGATTTCCTGGCCCGGCGAAATCGTAGGCCGTGACGGAATCGAACACTTGGGTCTGTTCCCGCCATACGTTGAACTTGGGAATCGAAGCGATATCCGAGATTCCCTGCGGTAAGGTCAGTTCCAGTTCCACCAGCCGGTCGGGATTTGGGTAGGAGAGCGGTTGCAGCAGCACCGCGTTCACCACCGAGAAGATCGCGGTGTTGGCCCCAATGCCGAGGGCCAGCGTGAGAATAGCCACAGCGGTGAAACCGGGGCTATTGGCTAAAGTCCGCAGAGCGTAGCGGAGATTTTGCAGAAGAGTTTCCATCGCGTGACGCTTGGCTCATTCTCGCAGCGATTATTTCAAATCCTTGCCGGTGCTGGTCACTACTAATTGGCCGTGCTTCACTCCCCGAAGGCTCAGGATTCGGTTGGCCAGATCCTTTAGTTCCCCTCCGCGCCCTTTCATTATCACCACCTCGAGGCAATTGTGATGATCCAAATGCACGTGGGTGGCCGCAAGCACTTTGCCGCCGGCGCCATGCTGCGCCTCTACCAATTTCTCGGTGAGATTGGGGCGGTGGTGATCGTAAACGATGGTGAGGGTGCCAACCACTACTTTGTTTTTGTCAATCTCCTCGGTGACCAGGTGATCGCGGATCAAGTCACGAATCGCTTCGGAGCGGTTGGCGTAACCTTTTTTGCCGATGACGGCGTCAAACTTCTTTAGAAGGGCATGCTCCAGAGAAACACCGGTGCGAGCCAAGTCTCCCATCGCGAACCTCCGAGGCCCCATGGTACCGCACCTGGTGGCATGTCTGGCCAACCTGGCCAACCAGCATCGCGCATAAACGCTCTTGCCTTCTCACTTCCTGCCGGGTAGCACCATTTTTATTTTGGTGCTACCGTAGTTCGTGGCCGTGATTCGTCGCCAGTGATGCGGAGGCGCGGTGGGAGCGAGCCGTACAACCGGGAGCCTGAACATACTCATTGCGGCAGCCGCAATGCTGCTCGGTTCCTCCCTCTCGTTATGGGCGGCAGGGAATGGCAGCCTCTCCGGAATACTCAAGGATCCGCGCGGCGCGGTTGTTCCTGGCGCAACGATCACACTAGTGAACTCCGCGCTCAAATCTGAATTCAAAGCGATTTCAAACGGACGAGGCTTCTATTCCTTCCCGAGTCTGCCGGTGGGCCGCTACGACCTGACCGTTCAGGCCGCCGGGTTCAAAACTCAGAAGAAAACCAACTTGAACGTCGATACCGACGCCGCGCTCCGCGTGGACGTGGTGCTCGAACTGGGCCAGCGCTCGGAGGCCGTAACGGTGCAAGCCACTGAGGCGGCCACCGAGGCACAAGTAGATACCGTGGCCACTCACCTGGGCGAACTCGTAACAGGCTCGCAGATGATCGCGCTGCCGCTGAACGGACGCAGCTTTACCGATCTGCTTCCCATTCAGCCCGGAGTGATTCCGGTGACTACGTTGCTGCCCAATTCGGTGATTATGGCGGGAGTAACCGGAGGGCTTTCACCTTCAGGCGACCTGAATCCAGGTAATTTGTCGATTGACGGCCAGAGAGAATCATCGAACGGCTTCATCGTCGATGGAATCGACGTGCAGGAGCACATGAATGGCGGGACGTCCATGGTGCCAGACCTCGACTCGATTGATGAATTCCGGGTCCTAACGAACAATTTCAGTCCGGAGTATGGCAACTACAACGGCGGCATGGTGACCGTGATCACCAAGTCGGGGAGCGATTCATACCACGGCGATGTATTCGAATTCCTGCGCAACACGGACTTCGACGCGCGCGGCTATTTCGACCCGAACCGGCCAGACTTCCGGCAAAATCAGTTTGGTGGGACGTTAGGCGGCCCGGTGAAGCACCAGAAGGTCTATTTCTTCGGAGATTACCAGGGCACGCGGATCAACGAAGGAGTGGAGACGGGGCTGATTTCCGTTCCGTCGGCGCCAGATCGCGCCGGCGACCTATCTGACGTTGCGAGTTCGTTGACGGGCAAGGTCAGCGGGAGCTATTTCGCAAATTTGCTTTCGCAGAAATTGGGATATGCAGTTTCCGCGGGCGAGCCTTACGACACCGCGGGATGCGCGGCGAACTCTTCCTGCGTATTCCCGAACGCGGTGATTCCTAGGACGGCGTGGTCGTTGCCGGCGCTCGGCCTGCTGCCATACATTCCCTCGCCCAACACCGGCGCTGATCAATATTCCACCTCGGCTTATCCGCAAACTGTGCGCGACGATAAGACTTCCGGGCGACTGGACGCCAACAGCCGATGGGGCCAGCTTTCCGCATACTATTTCTTGGACGATTACCGGCTCGACAATCCGTATCCGGGTCAGCAAGGCGGGGCTAGCTTACCGGGCTTCGACGCACTCACGTTTGGGCGGGCCCAACTTATCAGCTTGGGAGATGCGAAGACTCTCGGGAACGGTGCAGTGAACGAATTTCGCGCGGGGTTGCTGCGCTATGCCAACGTGATCGGCAAGCCCCATGGCGGCCTTGGCGTCAGCCTGGCGTCGCAAGGATTCGCCGCACCACCAACGGGCATCGTGGTGCAAGCTCCGCAGTTTGAGGGCGTGGAAAATATTACGTTCCCTGGGTTCGTGATGGGTGTTCCGATCACCAATGAAACCCAGGTGAACAACACGCTGTATTTGAGCGACACGATTTCGAAGGTCATGGGCACGCACACTCTTAAGTTTGGCGGCCAATTTCATCTGGACCAAGTCAACGAGCATCCCAACGCTACGTTCAATGGAACTTTCAACATCGATGGAACCGAGACCGGCTCCGCCTTCGCCGATTTCCTAATCGGCGTGCCCAGTAATTTCACGCAATCGTCGGGCCAGCCTTTCTACTTGCGGAATCGATATGCGGGATGGTTCGTTCAGGACACTTGGCGGGCGCGCAATGGTTTGACGTTGAACTTCGGCCTACGCTGGGATTACATCATGCCGTTCTGGGAAAAATATAATCAGGTACAGACCATCATCCCGGGAAGGCAGTCGGTTCTATACCCGCAGGCGCCAGCGGGTTTGGTAGTTCCTGGCGATCCAGGAATCCCTAATACGATTTCACCGTCGAAGGGAGACAACTTCGCCCCGCGCCTGGGCATTGCGTACGCTCCTAGCTTCGATCGCGGAATTCTGAAGGCAATCTTTGGAGAGAACGGGAAGAGCAGCCTGCGGGCCAGCTACGGAATTTTCTATACGGCTTTTCCTGGGCTATCCGCTGGAGTGATGTACGCGGTGCCTCCGTTTGGTTACAACTACCTCACGCCCGAGCCGCCGCTGTTTGCGACACCCTTCATTAACGCCGCGAACGGCGGACAGAACATCAATCCGTTCCCGTTGACATTTCCCCCACACAACGTTTCAGCAAACAATCCAGACACGTCTCTTAGCTTTGCGAGCGTAATTCCCGTCAGCGCGGATCCATATTTCTACTATCGCAATCAGGTTCCCTACACCGAGAACTACATGCTTTCGTTCGAGCGGCAGATCACCGGCAGCGCCCTGTTGACGACGAGCTATGTGGGAAATCAAGGACACCACATCCTTGCGCTGTTGCCGGCGAATCCGAGCGACCAGGCTCTTTGCCTGAGCCTGAGTCAACCAACTGAGGTGGCGCCCGGAAGCCCCACCTGCGGCCCTTTTGGTGAAGACGCCGTGATTACCAGCAGCACCGGGCAGGTCTATCACGGAACGCGAGTAGGCTTGGGCCCGAATTACGGAGAGGATACCGCTCAAAAGACGATTGCGAATTCGAATTTCAACGCGCTCGAGACGAATCTTCGCCACGTGGGCAAGAGTTCGGATTTTCTGCTGGGATACACCTACAGCAAGTCCATCGACCAGGGTTCCAATCTCGGCGAGCAGCTCAATCCGCTGAACGCACGGGCGACTCGCGCCATTTCCGCTTTTGATATGCGCCACAATTTTGTCGCCAGCTACAGAGCGAACTTGCCGGTGGATCTGCTGTTCCGGCGGAATAATCGCCTGACCGGCGGATGGAGCGTGGCGGGCACCACCCGCTTCAGCACCGGCTTGCCGGTCACCCTGTATGACGACTCCGACAACTCGCTGCTGGGAACGCTTGGGAACGGCGTCAACAACCACCTGTTGGACACGCCGAACTACAACGGTTCGTCGCTGGATATTAATGCGAATCCGCGGAACGGACGGCCGGACTTCAATACCGCTGCGTTCAGCCCAGAGGCGCTGGGCCAATTGGGCAACGCCAGCCGCAGATTTTTTTATGGCCCGGGAGTCAACAATTTCGACGTCACACTGACCAAATTACTGCGGATCACCGAGTCGAAGTCGCTGGAATTCCGGCTGGAAGCCTTCAACGTGTTCAATCACGCCCAATTCTATGGCCCCGCGTCAGTGGACGGCGAGGTGAATGACCCACATTTCGGCGACATCGTGAGTGCAGCAGCTCCGCGCCTTTTCCAGCTCGCTGCGAAATTCACTTTCTAAAGCTTCTCCAGGTATGGCCGTTCAGTTTGGCGGCGCATACGAGAAATCCGATCCAGAAATACAAGAATCGCAGGATGACACCTGGGGCGGAGCGCCTACTACCCTAACTAATTCGTTTTCGTTTCCGGCGAGAAGTGCGCGCGGGACGTGGTGAGTTATGGAGGCTAGCGTGGGAATCGATCTGTCCAACGCATGGAAAAGCGGAATCAAAATCATCAACGGCGTCATTTCAATGCTGCCAAACATTGTTATCGCGGTGGTGATTTTCATTTTCTTTCTGATCCTTGCGTCCGCGGCCAAATCGGTGGTTCGACGTTTCAGCCAGCGGCGGCGGACTCGCCAAAGTCTGGGATTGCTGCTGGGCCAGTCGGCCCAGGTGACCGTCGCCGTTTTGGGTTTTCTGATTGTCTTTTCGACGGTCGCGCCTTCATTTCGCGCCGGCGACCTGGTGCGAATGCTGGGTGTCGGCAGTGTGGCGATCGGTTTCGCGTTCCAGAATATCCTGCAGAATTTCCTGGCGGGAATTTTGCTGTTGTTGCAGGAACCCTTTCAGTTGGGCGATTGGATTACCATCACCGGTTTTGAGGGTCAGGTGCAAGACATTCAGACCCGCGCCACCATAATTCAAACGGCGGATGGCAACCGCATCGTGATTCCCAATGCCGTGCTTTTCACCAATCCGGTGGTGGTAGCTCATGGCCCCGCCAAAAAACCGGAGAGCAATCCAGCGCCACCCGTCCCGCAACGCGCCGCGCAGCCCGCATGAACTAGCGCCGACCAAAGCCCGCGAACCAAAACAAACACAACAGGGCAAGAGTGCGCATTTATCTACCCGCCGGCACGCCCGCGAATTTCAGTCCGAATTACACCCTTTCCTGTATCGACTCATGAAAACCCCGTCGCTACTATCCGGTTTCGTCTAAACGGGGAGGTCCGATGCGCAATTCAAGCCGGTCCAAGAACGGCAACTCCAAGAAGGCTGCGAACTCGAAAAGCGGCAAGAAGGTGCGCTACGCGGTAATCGGGCTCGGCTACATATCCCAAATCGCGGTATTGCCGGGATTCGCCCACGCGCGCGAAAACTCTGAACTCACCGCGCTGGTCTCGGGCGATCCAAAAAAGCTGCAGAGCTTGGCGCGCAAATATAAGGTCCCGTATACCTATTCCTACCAGCAGTACGCCGATTGCCTGAAGAGCGGCGAGATCGACGCGGTGTACATCGCGCTGCCCAACAATATGCACCGTGCCTACACGGAATCCGCGGCGCAGGGCGGGATTCACGTGCTCTGCGAAAAACCGATGGCGTTCGATGAGAAGGAGTGCGATGCCATGATTTCCGCCACCGAAGAAGCTGGCGTGAAATTGATGATCGCCTACCGTTTGCATTTCGAGCCCGCCAATCTCCATGCCGTGGAGGTAGTCAATTCCGGCAAGATCGGCGAACCTCGGATATTCACTTCCGTCTTCTCGCAGCAAGTGCGGCCCGGAAATTCGCGCCTGAAGAAAGACATCGGAGGCGGCGCCCTTTACGACATGGGCATCTATTGCCTGAACGCCGCACGCTACCTTTTCCGCTCCGAGCCGGTGGAAGTGATGGCGTGGAACAACCTAAATTCGGGCGACCAGCGATTCAAGGAAGTCCCGGAGATGACTACGGCGATACTCAAGTTCCCCGGCGACCGGGTGGCGACGTTCACCACCAGTTTCGGCGCCGCGGACCGCTCGGTCTTTGAGGTGATCGGTACCAAAGGCGTAGTGAAGATGGATCCCGCGTATGAAATGGTGGACAACCTGAAGTGCGAAGTGACCATCGACGGCCGCGCCACAACCAAAGTATTCAAGAAAAGCGACCAGTTTGCTCCCGAGCTGGTCTATTTTTCCGATTGCATACTCCGCAACAAACAACCGGAGCCTTCGGGACGCGAAGGTTTGGCCGACGTGCGAATCATTCAGGCGTTGCTGCAGTCCGCCGAGACCAATCGGTCGGTTGCTACGCCGCCTGTTAATATCCGGCGCCGGCCGTCGACTAGCCAGGAAATTTCGAAGGAACTGGTGGCCAGGCCCCCAGAACTCGTCAGGGCGGCGGCTCCGGGCAGAGAAGACTAAGAAATTCCGACACCGGCATAAGGAGAAAAACGAATGGCGCGATATGGGAAAGCGGCAGGAAAGAGCGTGGAGAGCGCGATGCGGCGCGAAAAGAAAGGGATCCTTCGTTCGGGCAAGGGCGGAAAAGGCGGCAAGGTGACCAGCCGCAAGCAAGCCATTGCGATCGGACTTTCAGAAGCCCGCAAGAAAGGCGCCAAAGTTCCGAAAAAGAAGTAGCTCGCTGGCTTCGAAAAGTCTGCGCAGGGCAGATGCGACCATCGCGTCCCAGCCTTGCGCAGAAGCTGGCCGCATACGGCCGTGCGCCTCAGGCGAGCAAGCGGGCAAGATGTCGCGTCTTGCCTGGCTGCGTTGAGGTATGATCCTCCGGCCATCCTGGAGGACTCCATGTGTTTTTCAGCGACTGCCAACTTTGTGGGAAGCGCCGTGCTCGGATCGATCGGCGTGGCGACGCTGACCGAGGTGCGCCACCGGCGAGAGCTGCTATTCGCGGCGATGCCGTGCCTGTTTGCCGTCCACCAATTTACGGAAGGGTTTGTTTGGCTGGGAGTGGACCACCGGCTGCCGGCAATCTTCACCCACGACGCTGGAGCCGCCTACGTTTTATACGCGCAAGGCCTGCTGCCGTTTTTGTTGCCGCTGAGCGTTCTGCTGATTGAGCCAACGGTGCGCCAGCGCCGGCGAATGCTCGCCTTTGTGACCTTGGGAGGTGCGCTGGCGCTTTACATCCTGTGGGGACTTATCGCGTATCCGCTGCAAGTTTACGCCGCGGGCCACGGCATCGTGTACCTGAACCAGATCAGCACGACGGAAATGGTTGCGGTGCTCTATGTGATCGCCACCTGCGGTGCGCTGTTCTTTTCAGGGTTTCGCGATCTTATCGTGCTGGGATGGCTGAACCTCGTGGGTCTGCTGGTGGTAATGGAGGTGAGGCGCTACGAGTTCACTTCGTTGTGGTGCGCGTACGCCGCAGTGGTGAGCGTCATCATCTACTTCTTCTTCCGCCGGAGCCGCGCGCAACGGCCTGCCAAGTATGCCTTAGCTTCCTGATCCATAAATGCCGGCGACGTTGCGCAGTTGTTTTTGCGGGGAGTCCGGCGCACGTACGCACCGCTTGCTTTTCTGTTCTCGCCGCCGCGCCTAGTCTCGCCAGCGCAAGACGTGCAGCAGCCCGCAGTAATCATCGGTCCAGAAGATCGGCCGCGTAGCCGCGGGAAACGGTTCCGAATGCTCGGCGATGGCACTCCCTTCGAGCGACGCGGAATCGCGAGAGAGCAAAATCCAATCGGACTGCGAGAACGGACCGGCGGGAAGCAGCGGATCCACGCGGCGGGCGTAAAAGCCGAACTCGCGGCCCATGCCCGCGAGCACCGGCCGCAGGTCGAGCGTCTGGTTGCTGATATGCACCGCGATCACCGATCCCGGCGCGCGCAGATGTTGTTCGTACACCGAAAATGCCTCGCGCGTGAGCAGATGCATCGGGATCGCGTCGCTCGAAAATGCGTCTAGCACCAGTACGTCAAACTTCTGCAGCTCTCCGCGCTCGGCCTCTCGTTCCAGAGAGAGCCGCGCATCGCCCAGAACCACCTCAATCTGCCCGCGTGAATCCTGCAAATAGGTGAAGTATGGATGTTTTCCGCTGGACATTTTGTAGACGTCCGGGTTGATTTCATAGAACCGGAAAACGTCGCCGGGTTGCGCCAACGCCGCCAGCGTGCCTACGCCCATCCCCACTAGCCCCACGCGCATGGGACGTCGCGGCCAGTTGCGAATCACGATGTTGGCGCCGCTGCTTGGGCCGTAATAGCCCGTCGCCAGGCGCGCGCGCTCCGGGTCTCGATACTGGAATCCATGAATGATGTTGCCATACCGCAACGCCAGATAATTTTCCTGTTCGACGCTCACCACCGACAACACCCCATAGAAATTTCGCGACGACGCGATCACGTGGTAGAGCACGGCCTTCTGCGGAATAATCAGACCGGCGGTGAGCAGCGCCAGCGCAATTCTGGATGCGCCTCGCACCCAACCGGGCGCGGGCACTTTTACGGAATTGCGGCGCTCCATCGCGTATCGAAAAATCGCGGCGCCGGCGAGAGCTGCGGCTGCATACCGGCCGACCCATGGCGGAAACTGCCCGGCTTCTTTCCAGACCGCCGCCAGAATGATCGGCGCCAGCAACACACCGCCGGCGAGAATCAGCAGCGCCAGCGAAGCTCGCCCGGTGTACCACCACGACGAACGTTCCTGCGCGGAGACCGACAACACCACCGCCATGCATCCCAAAATGCCCAGCGGATACTCCCAGTAATTGGGGAAAATCCAAGGGGCCACCAAGCTCACCACCAATCCGCCCACCGCGCCGCCCGTCGCGATGCAGAAATAAAATTCGGTCAGCGATTCCGCGCTCGGACGCGCCCGCGCCGCCTCGCCGTGGCACACCATGCAGCCTGCGAAAAGCACCGCCGAGTAAGCCGCAAGCTGGATCAGGAATGAATACTCGGCCTTGGGAAGCGACACCACGATCACCATCGCCACCGCCGCGGCGAATAGCGGGTAAAAAATCTCGCGCCGATACCAGCGATCGCTCTCAAAGCACACGATGAACGAGAGCAGATACAAACTCAATTGCAGCACCCATAGGAACGGGATCACCGCAATGTCCTGGCAGATCAGGTTCGTCGTCGCCAGCAGCAGCACCGACGCGCACGCGGCCAAGCCGATCCAGAAAAGCCGAAGCGGCCATCCCACCGCTGCCGCTGCCGCTTCGCGCGGGCGTAAAGCCGCCACAGAAGTTTTTTGCGGCGCAGCAGGAGCGGTCGAAGGTTGTGCGCTCCGCACACTGAAATAAAAGCAAACCAAAAACAGGCCGTAGCCCGCGGCCCAAGTCCAGCCCTGTGCGCCGAGCCGCATGTGCGGTTCCACCAGGAACGGATACGACAGCAACCCCAGGAGCGATCCGACATTGGAAAGCGCATACAGACGGTAGGGCGAGCTCTTCGGCGCCGCCCGCGCAAACCAGTGCTGCAGCAACGGACTGGTGGTCGACAGCAAAAAGAACGGCAGACCAATCGCGCAAATCAGGAATTTCGCGATCGTCCACGTGGGGCTGGCCCCGGGTTGCGGATGCCAGTTCGCGCCGGGACCGATGGGCGTGGACCAGATGTGGCCCAGAACCGCCAGAAAAACTGCGGAAGCGCCGAGCAGCGCGCTGTGAACTTTAACCTGCCGGCGAAACGGAAACCACGTGACGATGCCATGCGAGTATCCGTATCCGGCGAGAAACAATATTTGGAACACCAGCACGCATACGGTCCACACCGCTGGTGCGCCGCCAAATAGCGGCAGGATTTCTTTTCCCAGCAACAATTGAACTTGAAACAGCAGAAACGCACTGATGAAGATCGCCAGCGCAAACGGCAAGGGCCTGGCGCCTTTTGTGCCCGTCCCATCGGCGGGCGCACCAGAAGCAACGATGGCGCGGTCCGGCCGGGCCACCGGCGCAGTTTCGATAGAAGCAGACATGAATTCAAGTCTAGGCGGTTATACCAGAGCGCCCGGTTCACACTCGGGTGGTTGTGTTCAAAGCACCATGCACGGCGCTTTCACAGAAACCTTCGGAAGATTTTATCGCTACCGGAACAAGACAGATTTTATGCGCTGGTTACGGGAGATTGGAATCAAGGACGAGGATGCGAATTTCAGGGCTTACGTGGAGCCGTTGCGCGGGGCGAAACGCGGGAAGCTCTAGCTGCCAGCTTGATGAATTCGACGCGTTTTCCGTTCGCAATAGCAGGGCGCAGGGCATCCAGGTGTCCCAGGATTTCCAGCGCATCACCTTCGATAACCCGGTAAAAGTTTTGCTTTTTGATTGCCATCAGACCCATAGCATAACAGCGAGCGGGAGTTCTGCATAGGCGGAGATCAAAAACTATCTTAGCCCAATAATTACGTCACCTTTTAACGGCCCAGTGAAAATGTCACCCTATGAACCGAGATTCGTTCCGGGATTTCCTGAGCGGCCGCGGCCACGTCAGCCGGGACAGCTCCGGGTCGCCGCATCAGCTTTAGCCCTGCCACGTATCCCGCCGCGCCGACGATCATTCCGGCCAGCACGTCCGCCACGTAGTGATATCGGCCGTAGACCGTCGCCGCCATCATGCTCGCGAAAAATGGCAAGGTCAGCCAAAACAGCCATCGCCGGTAGCGCCACGCGCACAGAATCGCCACCATCGAGCCGGCCACGTGCGCGGACGGAAACGCGGCGCCGTGCACGCGCCCATAAGCTTCGATCCGCTCGATCAGCCGTGTGGAAAATCCGCCGTTCAGCGGCGCCAGCGCCGCGTGCGCCAATGAAAAATGAGGGCTCTCGATCGGAAACACTACTGCAATCAAATACACGGTGTAGTGCGCCAACGCGGTGGCCGTCATCACCGTCCAGAACGCCCGCGATTCCCGCCGTGCATACAGCAGCGCGGGCAAAAGCGCCAAATACACAAAATACGTCATGTAGGAAAATTGCATGAAGTCGTTCAGCGGCGGCCGCGCGAACTGCGCCATCCACACAGCCGGTTGCGCTCCGCACAACCACAAATCGAATCGCAGCAGGCTCGCGTCGAACCAGCCGGGAAAAGCCAAATGCACCAAGCCCTGCAACTCTTCGAACAATCCGATGTATAGCGGCAGCGGATACCAATGCCGCACGAATCGCCACAGCGCGCGAGGCCGCCGGTTCCCGCTGCACGCGATCAGCAAAATTCCCAGCGCGACGCACTGATGCGCCGCGATGTATCTCTGCGGGTGGGAAATCGCGCGGAAGAAAACCATGATCATCACGTTGAGAATGTTCAAGTAGGAAAGCGTCACCCATTCGAAAGCACCGCAGGCGCTTTCGAATCTCTCCCGCCACCGGGCAAGCATCGCGCCTAAGCGCGCCAAAGCCGGCGAATTGCGATTTCGCTTGGGCGCCGGCGTCCACGCATCCACGGATGGCAGGCAATCGATAAATGGCCTCATCGCGCCTCCAGAACGCTGCACGATTCTTGAATCGTGTGCTGCCCACTTTTGGCGGTTAGCGCTCCGCCTGCCCGCCTCTTCGCATTTGGCGGGCGCGAACGGCTGTCCTGCGCATTTTTCTGCGCGCCCCAGTTGCGGATCACCCAACCTCGTAGCCGCGCACGACACATCAAACGCGCCGTCGGATTTACCGCCATCGCGTGGCCCACGCGTTCGAGCATCGGAATGTCGCGGTGGCTGTCGCCGTAGGCGTAGCTTTGCGCCAGGTCCAGACCGCACTGCAGCCCCAGATTTTCGATCGCATTTACTTTGGCCCGGCCACTCATGTGTTCGCCCGCGATCGATCCCGTCCACACCGCTTCCCGCGCGGTTGCCCGACCTCGCCAGCGAATCTCCAGTTCCGTGGCCGCGATTCCCGCGCCCACCGGCAGGCCCGCAGCAACCACTTCGGCCAGCGGCGCAAGCGTTCCGGTGACGATGAAAATGGGATGCCCCGCCGCGTGATGCGCTTCCAACGCGCGTAACCCATCGTCGAAAAATCCCAGCGGCTCGCTGTCCAGTGATTCCGCCCACTCTTCCACCGCCGATGGGGAAATTCCGACGAGATCGGCCTTGTTCGCTTCCACCGGATGCTCGCTGCCCGTTAGAACCCCGCCCGCAAAATGCGCCAGCCAGCGAAGTCCCGCCGCAATTCCAATCTTGTTGCTGCGGATCAGGAAGCGTACGAATCGCCGTTCGATCGAGGGTCCGCCGCACAGCGTGCCGTCGAGATCGAAAAACGCCGCCACTCGCCCGTGGGCGCGCTCGGAATGATTTGCGGCGATCATCGCGCGGCTCCCATGGGTGCGGTGACGCGCACCGACAGCGGCGCAGATTTCGCCGCCGGCGGCGGAGCGGCGCGCGCGTTCGGCTCACCTGCCACGCTCCAGAATCGCCGCCCCTCCCACAAAACCGGCGCCGCGCGCAGCAAACACAAAATCACCGTGGCCGCCACGATTCCGCTAGCCCAGGCGTGCAGCGCCGGTTGCCACGCCACCACCGCCTCAGAATTCGTGAGGTGCGCGCAACTCACCTCCACGCCCAGCGCCACAAAGCAAAAGCATTTCAGGCTCGCGTACGCCACCCGGCTCAGCCGCGACGCCACCAGCGCGCGTCCCCACCCGCTTTCCAGCATCGATTGCCGGCCGAAGCCGCTGCGCCCGTGCCGCGCCGCGGCACTGCGCACAAAATCCGTCAGCGTGCCGCGCACGAAAAAAAACACCGGCACCCAAACCGAAATCGCCCCGGCCGTAGCAAAAAAAGTGAAATAAAGATTCTCCACCGCCCGGTCGCCCAAAATATCAAACTGCGCCCCCAGAGCCGTAGCCATCCCCTTGCGCCGCGCCACATATCCATCCAGCCCATCCAGCGCAATCGTAAGAATGGTCACCACCACCGCCACCAGTCCCCAGCGCAGGTCCGCGCCCGAAAACCGAAACAGCGCCACCGCCACAAACGCCCCCAAAATCCGCGCCGCCGTAATTCGATTAGGAGTCACATCCCACCTCCGATGTCACGACAGGTTTGGCGGGCCCAGCGATTCGCGGCAGCCGATCTCTCAGCCGCTCCCGGCGCGACTCCCGGGCCCGCACACCAGTACGCATGGCAATGCGCATGCCATTTGCGGAATCATTTACGTAGTGAGATTGCAGCACTTGCAGGAAGCAGGTGCGACCGCAGGACGCAAGAGATGGCGCCTTCCGATGTCAGGTGTCGGAAGAATCCGTCAGCGCGCGCCATCACCGCTGACCTGAAACGAAGTCCGATGTTATCAGCCGGTCGCCCGTACGTGAATCGTTTGGGTATGCATCCGATGTATGGGAAAATTGCGTACTGAGTTTGAGATCGGCCGCTTGGTCCGCTACGAATTGGCCCGATGATGCCAAGCCACCGAAAAGAGGTTTCATGGACGTTCCGGTATTCGCTTGTTTCCTCGCCGGGCTGGTGTCGTTTCTCTCCCCGTGCGTTCTGCCCCTGGTCCCTGGTTACATCTCGATGCTCTCGGGTATCGGGCTGGAGCAGCTGAAGGAAGGTCAAGTCGCGCGCGGCACACTCTTCGGCAGCGCTCTGGCATTCGTCGCCGGATTCTCGATCGTTTTCATTTCGTTTGGCGCTTCGGCCAGCGCGGTTGGCGGCTTCTTGCTTCGCAATCGCAATTTGCTCGCGCCGGTGGCCGGCGCCCTGATCATTCTTTTCGGGCTGCACCTAGTGGGCTGGCTGGCGAAACTTTCGGTGCGCGCTGGCGCCATCGCCGGCGCGGTGTTGGTGCTGGCGGGAATATTCTTCATCTACCGGCCGGAGATTTTGCCGCGGATGTTCAAGCCCATCCACTTTTTTGCCGCGGCGTTTATTTGCATTGCCGGGCCGTACTTTTCGCAATGGATGAACCGCGACGTGCATTTCCGCAACGTTGGCGGCCGCCCCGGCTTGGTGAGCGGATTCCTGCTGGGATTCGCTTTTGCTTTTGGCTGGACTCCTTGCATCGGACCCATACTTACCAGCGTGTTGCTGATCGCTTCCACGCGCGATTCCATTGGCCAAGGCGTGTTTTTGCTGAGCGTCTACTCCGCGGGGCTGGCCATTCCTTTTTTGCTCACGGCGATCGGCATCGCGCAGTTTCTTCGCTTCTATGGAAAATTTCGCAAACACATTCACGCGGTGGAGGTCTTCAGCGGGGTGCTTTTGCTGCTAATCGGCGGGCTGGTTTTTGTGAACCGCCTGACATGGCTTTCAGGTAAACTGACATTTCTCAACCGATTTACCCTGTAATGGGAGTTTCTCAGATGAAGTCCGCTCACCGATTTCTTCCGTTTATTCTAGCGCTCGCGATCTCCGCCGCCGCGTTGCCTGGATGCAATTCGCTCAAGGGCAGCAGCAAACCCGCTAGCGCCGATGCCAAGCCGGACACCGCCAGCCATCCCGCCGAGCCGGTGGTCACCTTCAAGGATTTGCAGGGAAAAGAAACTACCCTCGATAGCCTGAAGGGCAAAGTGGTGCTGGTGAATTTTTGGGCTACCTGGTGCGATCCTTGCCGCGCGGAAATTCCTGACCTGATCGAATTTCAAAATAAATATTCGGCGAAGGGATTCACCGTTTTAGGGGTGGCCATGGACGACGAAGGGAAAAGCGTGGTCAACCCTTTCGTCCAGAAGGAGCAGTTCGACGTTCATGGGCAAAAACTCACCATGAATTATCCCATCGTTCTCGGCGATGACGATATCGCCGCCAAATTCGGCGGCATGCTCGGATACCCCACCAGCTGGTTCATTTCCCGTGACGGCAAAATGATGAAGCATGTCATTGGCGGCGTCACCGCGGACGAACTCGAAAAGGAAATTCAAGCTTTGCTCTAGCTGCGCCCGCGGAAGTTGCGTGCTGGCATCCCCGGGAGTAACCTGCTTTCACCATGGATGAACGCGAATTTCAAAAGCAATCCGACGCCGCACTCGAAGATTTGCGCGAACGCCTGCTGAATCTTAGCGATCACCACGTTTTCGAAGTGGAAGGCGGAAGCGGCAAGCTCGAGATACAGTTTGAGGATGAGCACTCGACCCGTTTCGTGATCAGCCCGAATTCACCGGTGCGCCAGATTTGGATTTCCGCGCTGACCACCAGTTTTAAGCTGGGTTGGTCGGACTCCGCACAGGCATTCGTGCTGGAAAAGACCGGGGAGACGCTTCCGGTGCTGATGGCGCGCATTATGTCGCAGCAATTGGGCACTCCGGTTCAAGTCTAAAGGCTGACAGTGGAATGTTCCACGTGAAACAATCGAGCTATCTGTCGGTGGCAGTATTGACGATAGCGGCTGGAGCAGGCTGGTTTGTGCCAGTTGTAGCACCGGCCGGTAGTTTTCCGTACCCGCAGGATGGCGGGGCCTCGCAGGCGCTCGCTAACGCTGCCTCGCTGGTGAAGCCGCACGTATTTGTGTCCGCGACGCCGGCGCCGCGAGGCACGGCGTTCGAAATTGCGGTGGTCGTGGACATAGCTTCGGGCTATCACATGAATTCGCACAAGCCGCTGGACGAATTCCTGATTCCGACCACGCTTACGCCGCAAGCACCCGCCGGGCTAAAACCTAGCGAGGTGACTTACCCTGAGGGACAATCGCTGACGTTTTCCTTTTCGCCCAAGCAGCCGCTGTCGGTTTATTCCGGAAAGGCGACGCTGCGCCTTAAGGTCCAGGTTGCGGCCGACGCCGCCCTCGGGCCGGAGTCGATCCCGATGACGCTGCGCTACCAAGCGTGCAACGACACTTCCTGCTTGCCTCCGGTAAAAATTCCAGTAGTAGCCAAAGTAGAAATCGCCGCCGCCGGCGCGAAGTCCCACGCGACCAATCCTGAAATTTTTGGTCCCGCCTCGAAGCAATAGTATTTCCGGAAAATCGGGAAGGTCAGCAAAAACAAGAACAGAAGCGAGGCGGAAGAAACCAGCTAGATATGCAGAGGACCGATCGGAATGGTTTGCGAGGCGATGATTAGTTCGCCGCGGAAACTTGATTCCGCCGGGCGGCGGTTGAGCGCTTCTTCGGCGCAGATGCGGACGACATCGTAGTTATTGTTGGTTTCCGAGACGTGCGCGAGGATCAGGTAGCGGGCGCGGCCATCGAAGTGTTCCGGATCGGCAAGATATTCACTCACGATGGTATTCGAAAGGTGACCGGTCCGGCTCATCACGCGCTGCTTGATGTGCCACGGATATGGCCCCACCTTCAGCATTTCGAGGTCGTGATTCGATTCCAGGATCAGGCAATCGCATTCCCGCAAATGCTGTTTCACCAACTCCGGCAAATAGCCCAGATCGGTAACGATCGCCACCTTCGATCCGTTGGACCGGAAACTGAAACCGATGGGATCCACGGCATCATGCGGGATGGCGAACGGCGATATTTCGATGTCGCCGATCACGAACCGCTGCCCTGGGCGGATGAATTCCACCCGGCCCATCCTTTTTACGGTTCCTTCGGTGAGGCCCTTCAGGATTTCGCGATGGGTTAATTCGGTGAGGTATGCCGTAGTTTTCCAGGAGCGCGCGAGATGGGCCATCGCACCACAGTGATCGGCGTGCTCGTGGGAGATGAGGATACCGTCCAGGCGGTCAACGCTGCGGCCAAGCGCTTCCAGCCGGCGGAGCAGTTCTTTCTTGCCCAGCCCGGCGTCGATGAGCAGAGACGTGTTGGCGGTCTCGAGCAACGTGCAGTTGCCGGAGCTTCCCGACGCGAGAACTGTGATGCGAAACGAGATGCGCGTGACCTTTGGGATTCCATCGAGCCCCCACATATGGGCTCTAACGTGGCGATGATCGCAAGTTGTTGCGCGGACGTCAACCTAAACCAGCGCCGCCCGGATAACTAGTCCGCGCGGTCCGGCGTGGCCCCACGCCAGCCACGCATGCTTAGCAGGCCAGGTCTTCCTGGGTGAGTGTGAACCCGTTCAGGTTACCCACCACCGACGCGGCGATTTCTCCCGAGCGGAACAGTTCCCGCGCAATCGACCGAAGGTCTTCCCGGGTGACCGCCTCGAGCCCGGCGATCAAATCGTCCATGGAATAAAAGCGGTTGAAGTAAATGTGGTGCCGCGCCAGGTTCGACATCCGCGCCCCGGAAGATTCCAGCGAGAGCAGCATCGCGCCCTTCAGATGGTCCTTGGCTCGCCGCAATTCTTCTTCGCTCACCAGATTTTCTCTCATGTTGCGAAATTCCATGAGCACCGAATCCACTACTTTGCGCGCCGTGGCCAGGGCCGTCCCGGCGTAGACCGAAAGCACTCCGGTATCGCTGTAGGGGTTCAGGTCGCTGAACACGGCATACGCCAGCCCTTGCTTCTCGCGAATATTTTGGAACAGCCGCGACGACATTCCCCCGCCGAGCAGATTGTTCAGCAGGGAAATACCGAAGCGCCGCTCATCGGCCATCGGAAAGGCGCGGACACCGAGGCAAATGTGCACCTGCTCGAGCTCGCTCTTGGAGCGCAAATTCACCCGCGGCGAAGTGGCCGGAGTGGTATCCAAGCTGCTGTCGGCGACCGGCGCCAGGGCCGCAAATCGCGGCGCGGCAAGTTCTTTCAATTCCTGCAAGGTGATGTGGCCGGCCGCGGTGATCACCATGTTGTTGGGCGCGTACCACGAACGGAATGTGTCGTGCACCAGCGGCGCATCGAAGCTCGAGACGGTTTCTTCGGTGCCGAGAATTGGCCGGCCGATCGGATGATTGTTCCAGAAATTCTGGCTGAACTGCTCGTGCACCAGATCCTCTGGATTGTCCTGAGTCATCTTAATCTCTTCCAGGATCACCGACTTTTCCCGATCGAGATCCTCCTCCGCGAATTTCGGATGCAGCACCATGTCGCTCACCACGTCGAAGGCGATCCCGGCATGCTCGTCCAGCACCCGAGTGTTAAAGCAAACCATCTCCCGGGAAGTGAAGGCGTCCAACATTCCGCCAAGCGCGTCGACCGCCCGGGCGATGTCTTCCGCCGAGCGGGTCGCGGTGCCCTTGAAAACCATATGTTCGATGAAGTGGGAAATCCCGTTGAGTGCGGCAGGCTCGCGCCGCGATCCTCGCCGCAGCCAGATGCCGGCGGAAACTGATCGCACTTCCGCCATGGGTTCGGCGATCAGCACCAAACCGTTCGGAAGGATTTCCATTTCGATCGTGCGTTTTGTCGTTTTCACGTGTCCATTGTGGCATGTCGGAGGCAGGACGTTCTAACTTAACCGCGAAACCCAGCCGCTTAATTGCCGAGGTGGTACAAGTTATTGTGGGATAAGATGTTATAGGGCGAAGCGCTAGCGGCGTCTAGGCGGAAGCTTTCGGGTCTTGCGGACGCGGGCAAATCCATCACCCTTGGCGACGCCGCTGGCGTCGCCTTCTTCAATCGCCGCTCGTAGCGTGGCCAACTTCGCTTCGAATTGCTGCTCCTCGCGCTCCAAATTCCGCAATCCCGCGCGCACCACTTCACTGGCGTTTTCGTATCGCCCGCTCGAAACCTTTTTGGCGACGAATCGGTCAAGCTCATGGGTCAAATTGACATTCCGGGTGGGCATGGCCGCAGCACCTCGGTAAGCTGAAGCTACCGAACCATTATGCGGCTACTGGCAAAGATTGCCAATCGCAAAAAACGAGGGTCACAGGGTGACGGATATTCTATCGTGGCCGACAAATCGGAGTGGAATCCGGTGTGGGCCGCGCCGTCCTGAAGTTACGGCTCGGCCCATTCGCGGCAATGCGCGTTTTACAACGATCGCAGGAAGTTCAGCAAATCCTGCCGCTGCTGTTGGGTCAACGCGTTGAAATTGGAGATGACTGCGTTGGCTTCCGATCCGGAGCTGGAGTGCTCCTCGATTGCCTTCATCAGGTCGGACGTCCGGCCGTCATGCAGGAAAAAGATGCGCTTGCCGACGCCCCACAGCGGCGCGGTGCGGAATTGGGTGCCACTCGCGTTTCCCTGGGATACGTTGTCGGCCAAGCCGCTGCCCATATCGTGCACCAGATAATCGGAGAAGGCGTTCACCGCTACGTTCGTTTTCCCGGTGTACGGGGAATAGCTGCCGGTATTGAGAGTAGGGGTGTGGCACAGATTGCAGCCGGCGTTGACGAAATCCTGCTGGCCGCGAATGGTTGACGGGGTGGGCTGTGCGGGCTGCGGCGCCGCCAGCAGCCGGGCGAAGGCCGCGAAATTGACGATGTCCGATGAATAACCCGAAGCAAGCATAGCGGACTCGGGAGTCATGTTGGTCTCATCCTCGGGCAATCCGTTGAGCATGCAGCCTGGAGTTTCGTCGCGTTCGTTGGGAAACAGTTCGTTGGTGACTCCGATCTCGACGTTGTAGGCTTCGCCGGCAAACATCAGCATCGATTTGTTCTGGGCTTTCCAGCCAAATCGGGTGACCGTGCCGTCGTTTCCGCTGAGGTTCGCATGGCCCGAAATTCCCAGACCTGCTTTGGCGGGGTTGGCTGCGTTCGCCAATATATTTGTGTCGGTGATGCTTTCCACCAGCCCGGCTCCAAACAGCGCCGTGGGTATGCGGTAGATGATGTTGCTGCTGGCCACCGCGCTGGCGAAGTCCGGTTGCGCGATGTTGCACTGACCCGCATCGTTGCGCCCGGTGACCACGAAGAGGTCGTGCACCCCACCGTCCGGCGTGCCATCGGGATTGGAAATGAAGCGCGCCTCGCGAACCGGGCCGCTCAGCGAAATGAAAGAAGGAATCTGATTCTGCGCGCCGGCCAGTGTGGCCACCGCGATTTGCGGGTTCACCGCGGGACTGGACCCGCCCACGGCCGGGTTAATGTGGCAGCCCACGCAACTGTTCATGTTAAAGCGCGGTCCCAAGCCCGACGACACGGTGTCCGTCGCTTTGAACCGGGCTTGAGCGGCCAGGAAGAACGAGTTGTAGACTTGCGCTATCCCTTGCAATGGACCGCCTACTCCAGGTCCGCCGCCGCGAACGCCCGGATCGTGGGCCGGCAACTGTCCGAGCGATACGGTTGCGAACGCCAAAATCATTAGACCTATACTCAACGCGGCAAGCTTACCGCGATGGCCGGAACTCGCTGGACGAGTCCGGCGGTTGTTACACCACTCAAACAACACATGCTTACGGCGATTGATTGGATTCATTGCTTCCCCCCCACTTTTTTGAGCCAGGCGAACTTTTAGCCGCGTGGCCACCGCCATTTCGCACCGACACACCCGTAGCGGCGGCACCGCGTGCTGGTTAAAATCCGCGGACGAGACCCTATAAGGAGCTGCAAACTTGCACGAAATTCAATTCATTTCGAGCAAGTTGAGAGAGCAGCGCCCACGTGCCGCGGAACAATACAAATCGAAGGAACGAGGAGTCTACTGGTCTTGTGTTCAGTTTTGGAACACGGCCAGAGGCCTGTCCGTTCAAATTGCTTCGGCTGGGGGAAACTTTTCTTTAAGTTTTCGGCTTACTGTTTGGCTGGGGCCAAAACATTTCGGCTGGGGGACCGAAACTACAAATTGCACTGGAAAAATTATGATGAAAATAAAACCAAGCTGTCAGGCAGTGTAGGGATGTAGAGGAAGTGAGTCAAGCGCAAAGCGAGAGAATTCGGCGATACGTTTGGTCTGTTTCTAAAAAGTCACCTGACCTGCGGTACCAGGACGTTCGTTCCGGTACTACATTAGTTTTTCTTCAGGCGAAATCTTTCCGAATTCACTGGAGTAGTGCAGCGGCACATCGGAATATGTCCCACGTCCCGGTAGATAAACTTCGCAGATCGAATAGGGCCGCGAATAAATATGAATGCTGGTGGCGCGTTCGCCGAACTCCGCCAGATTCAGCACTTGGTGCACCGGCTGTTCCGGCCGCACCACGCCGGGGTTCGCTTCGTCCATGGTGTAGGCGTCGGATTCCTCGATGTGGCATCGGCCGGCGGCCGCATCGCGTTCGAGCACTTTAAAATTCTGTACTTTCAGCCGGCCGATCGGCGCAACCATCCAGCAATTCTGGTCGCGATGATTGTGAATGCTGCTCACCTGGCCAATGTCCCAGCAAATGGAAAGCACTTCAAAGACATCCGACTTGTAAATCAGATTCCGGGTGTAGTGGCTACTGGAGTAGAAAAGATAGGGAGCAAGCGTCTCGGGATGAATCCAATTTTCGCGGACAAACTTTTCGACGCGTTCGATTTCGAATTCCTGCGCCGGAATCTGGTTCAATCTCTTCACCCAATCATCGATCGTGAGCATTTTCGCATTCGGCATGGCCGTCTCCCGGGGTTCTGAATCATCAACAACCTTAAAAGTATAGCGCGGGCCGCGCGCCGGACGGCACGAAAAGCGCTCGCCGCAGGGCGTGCTATCCTTCTGTTTATGCCCCCGGACTCACTCCCTGCTGCGCCGGCCGCTCCCGAAAATATTTTAGGGAAGTCCGCCGGGGAATTGCGCGCGCTGTGCATGGCGCTCGGCGAGCCACAGTACCGCGGGGCGCAGCTCTATCGCGCGCTGTATGCGGAACGCCGGTTCGATTTCCGTGAAATGTCAAATCTACCCGCGGAGTTGCGGGCCCGGCTGACGCGCGACGCGGCGATCCGGCTGCCGGAGATCGTGCGTCGCTACCATTCCGAAGACGGCACGGTGCGATACGTGATGTCCCTCGGCGGCGACCAGGATGCCGAGAGTCTCCACGCGTCGGCGCTGCCATCGCGGAACACCACCATCGAAACCGTTTTTATGCCGGAGAAGAGCCGGCAGACCATCTGCATCTCGAGCCAGGCCGGCTGCGCGGTGGATTGCCATTTTTGTTTGACCGCGACGCTGGGCCTGATCCGCAATATATCGGCGGGTGAGATGCTCGGACAAATCATCGCCGCGCTCGGCGATAACCGCGAAGCGCTGCACCCGCAGACCAATGTCGTCTTGATGGGGCAAGGCGAGCCTCTGCTGAATTACGACGCGGTGTTCGCCGCCCTGAAAATCCTGCTCGACCCCGCCGCCATGGCCATTTCACCCAAGCACGTCACCCTCTCAACTTCCGGAATTGTTCCGGGCATCGAACGGATGGCGCTCGAGCCGGTGCGGCCCAAACTGGCCATTTCGCTCAACGCTTCCCACGACGAGCAGCGCGACGCGATCATGCCCATCAATCGCAAATATCCGCTGGCCGAATTGATGCGAGCGTGCCGCGCGTATCCGCTGCGCACCTGGGAGCATTTAACTTTTGAGTATGTGCTGCTCGGGGGATTCAACGACACGCCGGAGGACGCGCGGCGGGTGATAAAGCTCTTGGCGAATGTTCGCGCCAAGGTGAATCTAATTCCGTGGAACGCCGGCGAACTGCCGTATCACACCGCCGGCGCCGCGCAGATCGAAGAATTTCGGCGCATTCTCACCGGGAAGGCTCTTCCTACCTTTGTGCGCTACTCTCGCGGACAAGACGTGATGGCCGCTTGCGGCCAACTGGCCCTGCTCGAATCGAATTCGCCCGGTTCGGGGTTGGCGCAAATCGCGCCCATCGCGTCGCAACCGTAGCCGCAGCATGCCGCGCAGAAATCAGCTTCCGGCCGGCGGCGCCAGATAATATCCGGGCCGCGTTCGGACTTTCACATCCGGCCGCGATACGGTCACCTGAATATCATGGAACCCGGAAGGCTCCTCGCCCGGCGCTTTGTAGCTCAAGGTATATTGCGCGTGAAGTTCTCCGCCGATGTTGTCCATGGCCTTCTGCATGGTTTGATCCTTGAACGTTTTCAGGAATCTTCCTCCGGTGGCGGTGGCTGCCACTTCCAGGGCATGATTTTTCACTTCGTTGGTGCCGCGCTGCACGATCCATTGCGCCAGCGCGAGTAAGTTGATGTTCCCCTGCATCTCGTGCTCCGCGTCGGGAGTCATGGGAGTGCCCGGCGGCAACGGGAGGGGGTAAGTTCCCTCCGGTCCCATCGGTGGCGGGTGATACGGATCCGGCGGCGCGCGCAAATCCGCGGCGGTGGTGCTCAGACCAATCGTGTAGATGGTGATGTTGGCCAGCTGTGCGGCGCGAAGCACTTCGCCCAGCTTGCTTTCGCTTTCCTTATCCTGCGCTTCGCCCATCACCAGCATCACGCGGCGGCGATTTGTGGGCTCTTTTTCGAGAATGGATACGCCGCGGCTCATGCCGTCGTACAGCCGCATGCCGAAGGTTCCCACTTGAAATTGCCGGATGGCTTTTTCCACGGCGTCCTGGTCTTCGGTCATCGGCTGGAGCAGGTCAACGGTATCGTCGTAACTGATTACCGCGGCGCGCCCGGTTTGCGCCATCACCGTTTGGGTGAAGACGATCGCGGTCTGATGCACGGCGGGAAGCAGCGGCGCGATGTGCGAGCTGGCTTCCACGACCAAGGCGACCGAGAGCGCATCGCCGCCCAAATCCCAGTGATCGATGGGCTGCTCGACGCCGTTGTCGAACACGTGAAAATCCTTCTGCGCCAAGTCCATCACCATTTCGCCCTGGCGATCGAGCACCGTCACCGGAGCGGTTACTTCGTTGGTGCGCACGCGGATGGTGCTGCGGTTTTTCGGCGGCACCGATGGCGTGCCGGAGGATTTCGCACCGGTAGGAGCACCGGGCACCGGAATTACTTCCGGTTTCGCATTGGGATTTGGCGTCATCGGTCCAGCGGGGGCCTGGCAGTAAGCGGGCATTGGAGATGTGATCGCGAAGATCGCCACCAGCAAGACGTTCCGCAGCCAATCACGGGACGCGCACGCTTTCACCGCTCGAAGAGGCAGGGGCATGTCGATAGTCTATCTGATTCGGGCCCAGCATCCGGCGTTGCATTCGGCGGTTACCGCAGTAAGCATAAAGCGGTTACGGGAGAAGTTGAGCTGGGAGCAAACGATTTGGATACATGTCCGATTAGCGATCGTCCCGTGATAACGAGGAGTGGTTTAGATGGCGCCCCGTTCCCACGGCGGAGGGATTTTCACGGAAGCCATTCCGGCGGCTGTCGCTGCGTGAATACCCAAGTCTGTATCTTCAAAAACCAGGCAGGATTCGGGCGCAACTCCGAGCTTGGCGGCGGCCAGCAGAAACGCTTCCGGGTCCGGCTTACCCTTCTGGTAGTCACCGGCACAGACCAGTGCGTCGAATCGATTGAGGAGCTTGAGCGAAGTGAGCGAAGCGGTCACTGAGTCCCGGGTACTTCCCGACACCACAGCCAACGGAATCCGGCCGTGCTGCGCTTCGATATGCTCGACCACTTCCGGTACGGCTTTGAGCTGTGGGAGCTGCTCTCGATAGAGGTCCTCTTTTCGAGAGGCAACATGCGCGACCGGCATGCTCAGTCCCTGTCTCTCGTTAAGCAACGAAATAATCTCGGCTATGGGAATGCCGCCCCAGGCGTAGAACAGCGACTCTTCAAATGTACAATTCCATTCGGCTAGGGCCTTGGTCCAGGCAACGTAATGAATGGGCATCGAATCGGCAATGGTGCCGTCGCAATCGAATAAATAAGCTCGAAATGAACCGGCCGGCAATTTCAGTTTCACGGTGATGGGGTGATCTCCCTGCCGTCATTATTCTAACTCACTGCCTGATTCACGCGGTTACCGAACGCCGGAAAAAACCGGCAGCGTCTTTGGTCCTGAGCCGCACGAGAGCAATCACCCGTCGGAGGGGTGCGATGGGACGCCGAATTTTGCGTTTTGGCGGCTACTTTTGGGCTCCTAATCGGATGGTTTGAGCTTGTCGGGCTCGTCTGTGGTGGTGAGGTAGGCTATTTGCTGGCGGAGTTGGGCGAATTTGGTTTCTGTGGTCGTCTCCGGATCCATCATCTTATTTCTGAAAGAGTGCCGGGATTCGGGATTCGGGCATTTCCGGTCGTTTAGAATCAGGCACATGCGTGGGGGTATACTGGCGCTGTGGCGATTCGGAATCGGCCGGTTGGGAGGCCGATTCACGGCCGGAGTCGACGGATTGACCGCGCTGGTTCGCCTCGCTTGTCCTCCTCCTCCTCGTCATCGTCGCCCTCGTCCTCGTTCGGGTCTTCTTCGTCGTATTCGTCCTCCTCTTCACTTTCGGATTTAGGGTCGAAGACGAGTTCGGTGTCTCGAGTTACGGTGGTGTCGATTTCAGCGACGGGATTGGAAAGCCGACTGCGGACGGCGCGCTCGATGCGTTCGATGGCCGACACCACGTCCTGACTGGTCATCTGCGTGTGCATTCGCCTTTCCAGGAGGTGTTCGTAGGCGCAGAGCGGCGCTGTTGGAAGAGGCCGGTAGCGTGGGCGTGATGGTAGATGGAGTCGCGGTCGTAGAGGTCGTACTGCTCGGCGATGTGGGTTGGGCTGAACCATTCGATAAATTTGAGTTCGATCCAGATGCGATCGGGGTGGTGGCAGACACTGTATCTGCGGCTGTGCGCGGCGGATGGTTTGGTTGCGGCGATGGGGAATCCGGGGATTTCGGCTAAGGAAGGGTAAATTTGTTGGTTCATTGGCAGTTCCTCCATTTTGGTGCTGCGGGAAAATTAGAGCATCGGGGGAAGGGTGAGCGGAAGGGATCATGTTGTGTAAAACGTCGGGAGGACTACGGAGGTTGGCGGGTTTCTTTGCGGAGAAGGGGCATTTAGGCGCGGGCTTAAGCAAAAAATTAGGACACTACCGAACGGCGGCGCCGCTGGTATTCGCCCCGCGCGTTCTCCTACAATGGATCGCTGCGTACATCTGCAGCAACGATGGAAGGAGCATGAATGTCGCCCAGACGCCACTTGCCGATGCCCGAGCTGGCTTACCGCAATCCGAATTTTATGGAGAGCCTTCCGGGACGCCCGCTGCGGATTCTCGCCGAATACCTCGATCCACTCACGTGCATGCGGCGCGAAAAAGTGGCGGACACCATCGTCATCTTCGGCTCCGCGCGCCTGGCTCCACGCCAAACCGCGCTGGCGCATCTCGACAAGTTGAAGCGCCGGTTCGCGCGCAAAAAGAGTACCCACGCGATCCGTCTGGCGTTGCGCGCCGCCAAATCCCGCTTGGCCATGTCCCGCTACTACGAAGAAGCGCGCGAATTGGCGCACCGCCTCACGCACTGGTCGATGACGCTTGGCAAGGAACCGCGGCGGTTCGTGGTTTGTTCTGGAGGAGGCCCGGGCATCATGGAAGCAGCCAATCGCGGAGCGTCGGAAGCCGGCGGGCCGTCCATGGGCCTGAGCATTCAGCTGCCACACGAGCAGTACCCCAATCCCTATATTTCGCCCGAGCTGAATTTTTGCTTCCACTATTTCTTCATGCGCAAACTGTGGTTCGCGCAGATGGCCAAAGCACTGATCGTTTTTCCCGGCGGCTTTGGCACCATGGACGAAATGTGGGAGATTCTCACCTTAATGCAGACCGGCAAGCTCTCATCCCACCACTTGATTTTGATTTACGGCCGGGAATACTGGGACAAAGTTCTCAACTGGGAAGCCATGGTGGATTCCGGCACGATCAGCGAGCGCGAATTCAAATTGCTAAAGTTCGCCGACACCGTAGACGACGCTTTCGACCAAGTCCGCACCGACCTGGAGCGCCACCATCTCCCGCTCGACAAGTTCATCTGATCCAGAAGCGCTACTCGGCGGTGTGTAACACCTTGAGGTAGGTGAAAGCCGTGCTATTCCACGTGAGTGAGGAACCCAATCTCGATATTTTCCTCCCGCGCTCAACGCCGCAGGATGGCCCGCTCTTGAGCGAGCGGTCGGTCTGGGCCATCGATGAAGCGCACGTAGTCAACTACCTGCTGCCGCGCGATTGTCCCCGGGTCACCTTCGCGGTGACCGCGTCAACATCGGAGGCCGATCGGACGCGCTTCTTTCCGGCAGGAGTTTCGCGCTTGGTTACAATCGAGGCCAACTGGCTCGTCCGGGCGATGGGTACCGCAGTCTACGTTTACACCCTGCTGCCGGAAACCTTCGAGCTGTCCGACGCTAACGCCGGTTATTGGATATCGCGGGAACGTGTGAAACGGCAAAGCGTCACGGAGGTCCTGGCCGCGCCTCTCGAAATCATCCGCCGGGGTGGCGAGCTGCGTCTTGTGGAAAGCCTCTGGCCCTTGCACGACGTTGCGGCCGCGTCGACGCTGGAATTCTCGATGATTCGCATGCGCCATGCCAAAAAGAGTCTCGCAAAAAAAAGGAGGAGCATCCGCTCCTCCTTAAGTGATCCAATCATCAAACAGCGTCGCCGCAACGCCGTCGTTCGAACGCAAAACCGCACCGCAACATCGCGCCCCCGGCCGCTTCCTTAGTTCTTTGAAAGGTCCAGGTTCGGCTCAAATACCGCGACAAAGCGGCGCTTCTCGTCCTGATCGTGGAGCAAAACCACCGGAACCACGCTCAACGCTTTCCGGCAGGCACGGCAAGTGGCCGTTTCGCCCTCGAGGTCCTGGATAAAACCATCGGTAAAGTGGTATTCGCCGCGCGGGCGTCGCGCCGGCTTGGCGCCGCGCGCTCCGCACTGCGGACAGGAGAATTCGATCCGGTCATCCAAAGGATCGCGGTTGATCGCCGCGCGCCCGGTAAGTCGCACTCCAACGGTTTCAATAGTCCGATGCATGTTTTGTCACCTCGTCCTTGACGGTCCTTAAGGTGGTCGTTATCCGTTCACGGCCTTAGATGCAGCAGGCGCCAGGAACGTTACGAATCCTCCACAATTCTTTAAGCCTTGTCTATACAGTGAGCTACTGACTGTTCGATGCTGGGCTCAGTGGAAGTCATGGGAGGCGACTTCGGCTTGAGAAATCACCAATGGCTCCACTTTTTCGGCTTTCACGGAAATCACGTTTTCCTGATGCTGCAATCTGCCGGCGATCAGCAAAAATGGATGGTGGATCACTACGGTGTGATCCTGCTCGAACAGTTGGGGGGTAATGATGATATTCGCGATGCCCGTTTCGTCTTCCAGGCTCAGGAAAACAAAGCCCTTAGCCGTCCCCGGACGCTGCCGCGCGATCACCGCTCCGGCTACTCGCACCGGCATACCGTGGGGCAGGTTCATTAAATCCTTGGCCATGCGAATGCCTTGCTGATTTAAGTACGCGCGGCGATAGGACATTGGATGTGGGCCTACGGTCAGGCCAGTTCCGTGATAGTCGGCCACTACTCGCTCGTCGTCGGTCATCGGAAGCAACGGCGAAGGGGCAGGCGAAACTGGCGCAGCGGTTTCTGGCGCGTTGGTGCTGCCAACGCTCCCCAGCGCTGGGGTGGATTCCAGTAAGGGGCCGGTCCGCCGCGCGGCGCGCTCGACCTGCCACAGCGCGTCGCGGCGGTGAAATCCGCGCTGTCCGGAAACAAAATTCAACGCGCCCACTTCGGCCAGCGAGGTTAACTCCGCTTTTTGGATTTTGGGGGCGCGCCGGGCGAGATCGTCGATCGATTCCAGCGGAGCTATGGCGCGCTGGCGCACAATTTCACGCCCGGTCTCTTCGCGCAAGCCGCGCACGTAGCGCAGGCCGACGCGCATGGCGAATCCGCCGGTCGCGATGGGCTCCAGCGTGCATTCCCAATTCGAGCGGGTCGCATCGATCGGCCGGCACTTCAGTCCGTGGCGCTGCGCGTCTTTCACCAGGGTGGCCGGCTGGTAAAAACCCATCGGCTGGTTATTCAGCATCGCCGCCATGAACGCGGGAAGGTAATGGCATTTCAAATACGCGCTGGCATAGGCGATCAATGCAAAACTGGCGGCATGCGATTCCGGAAATCCGTACAACGCGAACGAAGTGATCGACTGGATGATCTGGTCCTGCGTCGCTCCGATGATTCCTCTGGCGTTCATTCCTTCGCGCAGTTTGATTTCCACATCTTTCATCCGCGCTTCCGAACGCTTGAACCCGAACGCCCGGCGTAATTCCTCGGCCTGGCCGCCGGTAAATCCCGCCGCGATCATGGCCATGCGCAGCAATTGTTCCTGGAAAAGAGGAACGCCCAGGGTGCGCGCCAGCACCGGCTCGAGCGATGGATGCAGACATTCCGGCTTTTCGAGTCCTTGGCGGCGCCGCAAGTAGGGATGAACCATTTTCCCTACGATCGGTCCCGGACGAATGATCGCTACCTGCACTACGATGTCGTAGAAACACACCGGCCGCAGACGCGGCAAGCACGACATCTGCGCGCGGCTTTCAATTTGAAAGAGTCCGACGGTGTCGGCTTTCTGCAGCGCCGCGTAAACTTCCGGATCGTCCGCGGGCAGATGGCTCAGATCGACTGCTTCTCCGTAGTGTTCGTGAATGATGGCCAGCGATTCCTCCAGCACGGCCATCATGCCCAGGCCCAGCAAATCCACTTTCACGATACCCATGTCCGCGCAATCTTCTTTGTCCCATTGCACCACTACCCTTCCGGGCATCGAGGCCGGTTCCAGCGGTACCACCGAATCCAGCGCGCCCTGGCATACCACCATTCCTCCGGAATGTTGTCCCAGGTGGCGGGGCAAATCCTGTACCGAACGGCACAGTTCGAAAAATTTGCGGACTCGGGGGTGTTGCAGGTCCAGCCCAGCGTCGTGAAATTGGCGGTCCAGGGTGTCTTTGGAATCCCTGTACTCCCATGATTCAACTAGGCTTGACAGGCGGTTCAGGGTTTCCGGATCGAAGGAAAGCGCTTTACCGATTTCCCGCGCCGCGGACTTCCCGCGATAGGTGATCACGTTCGCGGTCATCGCCGCTCCCAATTGGCCGTAGCGTTCGTAGACGTACTGAATGGCCCGTTCGCGCTGGTCCCCACTGGGCAGATCCAGGTCGATGTCCGGCCACTCGCCGCGCTCCTCCGATAGAAAACGCTCGAACAGCAGTTCCATTCCCACCGGATCCACCGCGGTGATGCCCAGCGAATAGCAAACCGCGCTGTTGGCCGCCGAGCCGCGCCCCTGCACCAGAATATTTTTCTCCCGGCAGAAACGAATGATGTCCCAGACGATCAGGAAATATCCCGGCAGGTCCAGTTTTTCGATCAACGACAGTTCGCGGTCGATTTGCCGTTGCGCCTTTTCGTTGTTCGCTCCATAACGCGAAATCATTCCGTCGTGGGTGCGCCGCCGCAGAAAACTCATCTGCGAATCGCCCGGCGGAACCGGATACGCCGGAAAGCGGTAGCCCAGATCGCGCAGCGAAAATTGCAGCCGCGATGAGAGCGCCATCGTTTGGGCAATCGCTTCGGGAAGATCGGAAAACAGACTTTTCATCTCCGCGGCGGTCTTCATATACCGCTCGGCGTTGCGGCTGAGCAAACGTCCCGCGGTGGCCAGAGCGCGGTGGTGGCGGATGCAGGTAAATACGTCCAGCACTTTTCGCTGGGCCGGCTGCGTGTGGCAAACTCCGTTGGTCGCCAGCAGCGGCAGGTGTAGCTTCCGCGCGATTTCTACCGCTGCCTGGTTGCGCGCTTCTTCTTCCCGTGACAAATGACGCTGCAGCTCGACGTATACATTTTGCCGGCCGAATATTTCGGTGAGTTGCTGCAGCGCTCGCGTGCCTGCGGCCATGCCGCCTTGGGTGAGTGCGTGGGCCAGCGGACCTTCTTCGCCTCCGCTCAGGCAGACCAAACCCTTGGAGAGTTCGGCGACTTCCTCCGCCTGCACGCTGCCTTCACCTTTTTTGGCGCGCAGTTTCATCCGCGTCACCAAGCGGCACAAATTCTGGTAGCCGGCGCGCGATTCGGCCAGCAGCGCGTAGCGCCAGCCGTCTGTGGACGTCACCTCGCCTCCCACGTGCGCGATGATTCCCGCTTTTTTTCCGGCTAGATAAAAACGCGGAGAACCGTACACTCCATCGCGATCCAGCAAAGCCATCGCCGGCATTTCGTGTTCGACGCACCATGCCGTGAATTCCTCCGGAATGGATGCTCCTTCCAGGAAGCTGAATGCCGAACGCGCGTGGAGTTCGATGTACATCAGTCGTAGATCCCCCGCACGAACCAGCTCTTGCGCAGCGCGTCGTAATAAATCCGGTAGCGTCCGCGCTCCCCGGTCCGTTCTTTGATCTGGTCCGTGGCCCGGTCCGTGGCAGGACTCCCCGCTTTTACGCGCTTTCCTTCGGAGGGAAAACACACTTCCAAATCCCATTCGTCCTGGTCCCACGGATCTTCCCGCCACCAATCTCCGGAAGTTCGCCAGGGGCCCGCCGCCGCCAACACTTCTCCCCGCTTGTCTTGGAAAATCAGCCGCGCCGGCTGCCGATCGCGCAATTCCAGTTTGGCGGGAAGTGCCGGACGAAAAATGCGAAAGCTGGCCGCCGAGGTATCGGGGAAATTCCTGGAGGCTGGCCCGGCGGCGAAATTTCCAGAAACTTCCGGCCGCGCCACAAAACGCCGCATCTGAAATTCTCCCGGCCGGTGGGTATCGAGCAGCGCCGGTGAGCCCACATTTTCCTCGCCCACCACGTGGGTGATACGCGCAATGGTCAGCTCCAATTTTTCCGGATCGGGAAAACTCGGAAGGAATAGCCCGCCCTGCGCGGCCCGCGGCCGTGCCGCTTCTGCCGCAATCACGATCCCCACGATTGGCGCGCCGGGAGTATCCCCTTGCAAGCGCAGCCGCAGCAATTTCAAAAGCATTTTCGAATCGCTGGCCGGGACCGGAAGCTGCAAATCTCTTTGGTATGTCCCGCGCGGATTTTTTTGTCCCATTGCGGCGATAGGGCCGCCTTCAAAAGTGGCTTCCAGCTCGAACCGCACGCGAATGGAAGCCGCGGCCAGCGACCGCGCCCTTAGGCGCGCGCTAAGCTGATCCAGCAGCCGCCCCAGAAGAAATGACAGCGGCTCGAGATCCTCCACTCCATCGTCCAGCTCCATTTCTTCTTCAAAAGTATTTTCCGCTTCCGCGATCGCCATCGATCTGGAACGTGCACCACGGGCCAGGGTGTGTAGGCGGATTCCTTCTTGTCCCAAACGCTCCGAAAGTTCCTGCATCGGCAACGCCGCCAGGGCCGCGCAGGTATGGATCCCCCAGCGATGCAGGGTCTCGCTGATTTCCGGAGGCAAGGAAAGCGCGCTCACCGGCAAACGCCCCAGCATCTTCGCTTCTTGTCCGGCCGGAATCACGGTGATTCCGGGGAAGCCGCGCGCGGCGATCCATGCCGTGTCTACATTTGCAGCGGTGGCCACCTGCGCGGTCCAGCCGCATTCGCGGGAAAGCTCCATCAGGCGCGCGGCGATCTTTTCTTCGGAGGAAAATAAAAAGGTGAGGCCGGAGATATCCAGAACGATCGCGTCCGGTGCGCTATCTTCGATGCGCGGAGAAACCGACCAGCCAATATCCAGCAGCGCGGCATGCGTGGATTTTTCCTGGGCCACCGAACGCGGCCGGATCTCCACACCGGCGAATTGCGCCGCATTCAGCTTGCTCATCCCGCATTCGATTCCCGCGCACCGCGCTTTTTCGTTGGCTGCCACCACCCGGCATAGCGGCGGGTTGCCGTCCACGATGGCCACCGGCTTCTCCCGCAAGCCCGGCTCGGCGCGCACCACCGCCTGCACGATGAATTCGGGGACGAAAATAGAAGCGAACGCCATGGCGGCCGGAGGATGAGGAAACCAAAAGGTTGGGGAAAATCCTCACCTGTGCGGGGGCCCTCCTACGGATAAAAATTTCCCGGCGAATGAATGCAAATTCCAAAGCGTTCGCGTTTCGAAATCAATCGAGGAACCGCCCGCTCCCGCCCCGGGCGATATCGAGTTCTCTGAAATCCATCCCTCCCGCCGGGCTCGCGAACGAATCACTTCCGCCGTATTGCTCCATCCATCGAGCAGGCATCCCGGCGTATGCGCCCCGTGGTGTTCCAGGCGACCGGACTCAGTGTGCCGCCAGCGCGCTTCCTGTGTTTCCATCCGCAGCACCAGCGAAGCGCAGCTCTTGGCCGTGGATTCCTGTTCGCAAATCACAAAAATCGTCGGGGTGTGTTCCACCGCGCGGCGAAACCGGAACCACACATTCAGCGGCACGTAGCGAACCGCTTGCGGCGGAATATCGCTCAGATCCAGCGCGATCAATCCGAATCCGCCACCCTGAATCAGCAAATCCGTAGCGCGAACCGCCTGGTCCACATTGCGGCAGCGGATCCATAGCAATTGCTCCAGCCGCACTCCGGCCGCCTGCGCGGAATGCGGATCGAAAGAATCCCGCGCATCCACCAGCGCACAAACTTCCGATGCCGCGGTCAGCGATGCCAGCGCGGACACCAGTACACTGGTAATCCCGGAGCTCGGCGGCCCGTAAATCTCGGTCAAGCTCCCGCGCGGCAGCCCGCCAGTCAGCCGATCGATCGGAGCAATTCCCGCGGAAACCGTCTCCACGCTGGGAGCATTGCGAAGATCAAAAGGCGCAGAAACGCGGCCCGCCAAAAGGGTTTCGCAATGCAAACGCAAAGTAGCGGCGCGGGAGCTCATAAGGGTCAGGAAGCGAAGCGGGTGGTTTGTTATGTTCGCTTTTTGTTCGCCTCTACACAGATTTTGGCACCGCCCTTGAGAGCTGTCAAGGCCAGTGTGTGGAAGTAGCAAACCTATTGAGTTCTATTAGTTACGAGTCCGTTTTAGCGAAGACGGCCCTGACTTCGTAGCCCACGCGGTAATCGGATTGAACGCCCACCCTTCCCAGAAACCGGGAAGAATGGGGCACCCGGAAAAGATAAAACCTTAGAACCGTAGAAAACCACAAGAAGAATCAGTCCTGGGATTTTTGGGTACTCACGGGGCCGGAATTCCGAGGCAGTGTAATCTGCTTCGCATAAAGTTGTTGAACGCTTTCCAGCGTATCGATCTCCGCCACCGACTTATCCGGCCGAAACCGCAGTATCCGTGGAAACCGCAGCGCGAATCCGCTTTCATGGCGCTGCGATTTCTGAATATTGTTGAACGCTACCTCAATCACGATCTTCGGCTCGACGCTGCGCCGAAATCCTTGATCCGCGATGGTCAATCCCATAAAAATTGCGGTGTACTCCCGAATCTCCGCATCGGTCAGCCCCGAATACGCCTTCCCGATATTCAGCAGCCGCTCTCCATCGCGAATCGCAAACGTGTAATCCGAAAGCACGCTGTGCCGCCGCCCGTGTCCGTACTCCACCGCGGTCACGACCACGTCCAGCGTCGCGTAAGCTTCCTTCAGCTTGAACCAGAATCCTCCGCGCCGCCCCGGCGTGTACAACGATTCCGGCGCCTTCACCATTACACCTTCGTGCCCGGCGGCCAGCGTCTCGCGAAACGCTTTTTCGATGTCGCTCGCGGAATCGCAGAGCGTCATCGGAGCCATTCGAATCGCGGTTTCCGCGGACGTATAGCCAGCGGGGAAAATCCCTTCCAGCCGTTTGCGCCGCTCCGCCAGCGGAGTATCCAGCAACCGCTCGCCGTCCTGGTACAGCAAATCGAAAGCCACGAACTTCACCGGAATGTCGTGCTGCAGCCAGAGGTCCATCTGCTTTCTCCCCAATCGCTTCTGCAGCTCGGTAAACGGCAATGGCCTTGACTCATGCCAAGCCAGAATTTCACCGTCCAAAATCAGCTGGCCCGGCAAGGCAGCGATAGGCTTCTCCAACTCCGGAAACTCGGTAATCGGATCCAGCGTTCGCGAAAACATTTTCACGCCTTCGCCGTTTTTGTGCACCTGCGCGCGGATGCCGTCATATTTTTCCTCCACTTGCATCATTTTGGGTTCGCCGTCGAAAATCTCCTCGGCCGTCTCCACCGGCGTCGCCAGCATGAATCCGACGGGATGGAAAAGGCGCAGCCGCGCCAACCCCAGTTCGTCCCGCGCCGCCAACTTCAGAGTTTCGCCCACGTCTCCGGTTAGCATGTTGGCGCGCCGCACCGCTTCCGCCGGGCGATCGAACGCCTTGGCGATCGATTCTTCCACCAGGCTCTCTTTCAGCCCGATCCGCAAATCCCCGGTAATAATCTTGATGATGTATTTCACTTCACCCGCGCTGGCCCGATCGAAAAGTTTGCGCAGCCGGTCGCTCTTTTGGGTTTGCGTGCGCAGATCAGGCAATTCTTCGAACGTCTTGGCCACTTCCGCCAGCGACACTTCTTTTTTCTTTTCTCCAGCACGGCCGCTCAAGATGTCTCCCGCCACGTTGCCCAAATCGCCGTGCTTGCGGTAAGCCGCGCGCAGGTCGACGTCTGGATTTCCCGAAACTTCCGCCACCAGCCTGGCCAGGCTCGATCCGCCCACTCCTAAAACACCCTCGTCGCGCCCGGCGAAAGGCTTGCCGGTAAGAAAAATCGCCGCCCGCGCCGCATCGTCCAGCGGCACCGAGCGAAAATATTCGCTCAGAATCCGCACCTTCCCCAATTTCTTAGTGGTAGCGGCCACTGCATCGGCCGCATTGACGAGTTCCCGCATCAACGTCCGCCTCTCATCGCCTTAGCCTCCGCATCGAGCCACGAGAAAGAAAGTCTTCGCGTTGATGAGGGAAGAGGGATTGGCCTCAAGGACGCGATCCCGTTACCGCTGGCTGGCATACCGGACACCAAAAGGTCGTCCGCGCATCAATACCTTGCTTGCGCGACTCAATCGCCGTCCCGCAACGCCGGCACGGATCGCTTCTGCGCGCATACACCCACAGCGCTTCCGCTGGATCGGTGCGACGAGTGGTCCGCCGCATGCCGGTGTACGTCACGATGCGATCGCTGGAGACAGGCGTCACGTTCATCTGCAGAAATTTACGCGCCGTGGTCATCAGGCATACCGTTTCCGCTACGCTCAAGGTGCTCACCTGCCGAAATGGATTTACGCCACACGCAAAACACACTTCGGATTTGTAGACGTTTCCGATTCCCGCCACCACCGATTGCGCCAGCAGCGCCGAGCCTACCTGCGCATCCGGTTGCAGACGAAGGCGCGCCGCCGCGGCCGCCACGTCGAATTCCTCGGCGAGCAACGACGGCCCAAGCTGATTGAAGCCCCGCCGCCGCGTCAGGCTTGCCGCGTTATGAAATTCCGCCACCTGAATGGTGAATGCCACTGCCATCATTTTCGGCGTGCCGATCACGATCCGCATCTCCTCGCGCCGCCGCTTCCACCGTTCACCCGGACGATAGATGTGCCAGCTCCCGTTCATCAGCATATGGGTGAGCAGGATCAGGTCGCTCGAAAAATGCATCAGCAGCCATTTGCCGCGCGCTTCCACGCTTTCGACGCTGCGACCCACCACGCCGGAATCTTCATCCACTCGGGTTAGCTTGGGAAAAACGCTGGAGAACTCGGTAACCGTCTGCCGCGCTAGAGCACGCTGTAACGTGCTGGCCGCCCGAAAAATGGTATCGCCTTCCGGCACGTCACGCGCTCTCGGAAACGCCGCGAGTGTCTTCGTCGCCGTCGGATTCGCTTTCGGCTTCGGCGTCGAACGGAACCGCGATCGGCGTCACATGCCTGATCTGGAATCCCAGCGTGGTATTCACAAATCCAGCGTCTTCCAGAAAGCGCGCCAGGAAATGTTCGCGCGCCGGCGCGCCATCGATCGCGCCAATCAAAAGTCCCTGCCGCCACGTCCGGCGCCGCATCGCGATGTCCGCAAGCTTCTTCGCCAGTTCGTGCGCGAACTGGCTTCGTTCCGGCTCCGCTTCCGGCAAAAATACGCGCAGCGCCGGATTTCGCCGCCGCATAAACCCGGCAATCTCTCCGTTGATCAAGATTACGCCCGCGCCGGCTGCCCGAGCCATCATCGGCGGAGGCGCTTCCGCGCCTTCGGCCCCAACGCGCGGCCATGGCAGCAACACCCCATAAGGATTGGCAGGATCGGTGGCCGCCAGATAGACCACTTCCGCCTGGGCAGCTTCCAGCCGCAAGCTCCGCAGCAAATCCACCGCAGCCGGCATGGCAAACTGCGCCGCGCCCATCCCCGCCACAAACATGCCGCGCCGGATCCATCCGCTGTCTTCCATGGTTTTCAGCGCCGGATAAATCGTGGGAAATCCGCCCGGAACATTTTCAGCCACCGCCGTCTCGCGCATGATAATTCCGTGCCGCAGCAAAAGTTGTTGCGCGATGTTCGCGCTCCATTGCGTGGGCGTGATCGCCGTTTCTTCCGCGCGCAAGGCGATGCGCTGCGTCACCAGCGACCACCTTCCATCCATCAAGTTCCTGCCGGGCGTGCGCGAACGCATCCTCCGCAGGAATTCCGGCGATCCCGGCCGCTCGTCCGCAAACTCCCCACGATTCTGTTTGCCATGCGATTCTCGAGATGCCCGCAGATTCCGCACCGGATGCAACGTGTCGTTGGTCAGCCGCCCGGACCACACCAACTCCCAAAGCGCGTCACGAGTTTCCCCAGGAAAACCGCCGCCGCACGCGGCATGGATCGCCGCAAAAAAAGATGCGCCTTTCCGCTGCAGCAACTCGATAATTTTCTGCGCGCGCTCGGAAAGTTCCGCGCCCGGATCAGTGGCCGCGTTCGATCCCACCCCGCCCGGCGGGAGCAGGAGTGGCAGGGCAGTCGCCAAGTACAGCGCGATCCGCCCATCGCGATCACCAATCGGCTCCACTCCCACCCAAATCACTTCGCCCGCTGACATCAACGTATCCAGATCGGCTGACCGGTATTCGGCGATTCGAGCGGGCAGCACTTCGCGCTCCAGTTCAGACGCCGGTATGGCTGCGCCCTGCAGCGCCTCGATCGCATCCAGCAGCGCATCCACGCCGCGCCGCGGGGCCGTCACGCCCTGCCACCGTGCCGTGAACCGCGCGAACACGCGCTGTTCCACCGGCTCAATTTCCCGACGCAGGCGCGCCAAACTTTTACGCCGGATCTGCTGCAGCACTTCCGGGTCGCACCATTCGCGGTGATGCCCGCCCGGACGGAATTCGCCCTCCAGCAATTTGCCGCGGCCGTGCAGGGCATGCAGTATCGGCTCGACCGCAGGCGTCTGCAGCCGGTATCGCGCCGCGAGATCGGTGGTGGTGAACGGCCCATGCGTCCGCGCATATCGCCGGACAATTTCCGCGAGTGGCTCCTCTGCCGACGCCAGAAAAATCTCCGCCAATCCCGGCGGCAGCGGAGTGCCCAATGCGTCGCGATAGCGCGACGCGTATTCCACCGGGATGTATCGCGCATCGCCCGCGATGCGCACGCGCACCAACCGCCGCGCATTCACCAACTCTGGCACCACCGCCGCAAAGCTGGTGGCCGAGCCTGAGCCATCGTCCAGGGCGACACGCGCCGCAAGTTCCGCCTCCGCTAGGTCCCCCAGTTTCAGCAGCAAATCGTGAATCCCATCCGCGTGCCGCGCCTGATAATCCGGATCGAGCGCCTGAAGCTTCGCTTCCACTTCATCCAGCGCCGCCGGATCCAGCAATTCGCGCAGATCGGTATCGCCCAACAGCTCCTGCAATTGCGATTGATCGATCGAAAGGGCCTGCGCGCGCCGCTCGGCGAGCGGCGCATCGCCCTCATAAATATAGTTGGCGATGTAGGAAAACAGGAGCGATGCCGCAAACGGCGAAGGCTTGCTCGATTCCACACGCGTCACTCGAATCGCCCCGCGCTGAATTTTCCCCAGTAGCGCCGTCGCCGCGCGCAAATCGAACACATCGCGAACGCATTCGCGATATGTCTCCAGCAAAATCGGGAACGACGCAAACCGCGAAGCCACCGCCAGTAAATCAGCGGCGCGCTTGCGTTGTTGCCACAGCGGCGTGCGCAGCCCCGGACGCCTTTTCGGGAGCAGCAGCGCCCGCGCCGCGGCTTCCCGGAATTTCGCCGCGAAAAGTGAGGTCGATCCCAACTGCCGCATCACCAGATCCTTCAACTCCCCCGGCGCGGGCAGCAGCAGTTCTGTATCCACCACCTCTTCGTTATCCGGCAGACGAATCACGAACCCGTCGTCGGTCCACATCGATTCCACTTCCCACCCGCGCTCGGTGCGCATCTTGCTGGTCACTGCCATGCACCACGGTATGTGCACACGGTTGCCAAACGGCGTCAGTACGCACACTCGCCGGTCGCCCAACTCGTCGCGGCAAACTTCGATCACGATCTCTTCATCGCTGGGCACGCGTTCGGTTGCCGCCGCTTGCTCTTCGAGATACCGCAGCAGATTTTCCGCGGCGTTCGAATCCAGCTTGTGTTCGTGCACCAGCTTGGTAAACGCCGCCGGACGCGGCATTCGCACGAGCTCCCGCACCAGCGCACCGATCCGCTCGCCAAATTCCGCCGGCCGTCCCGCCGCGTCTCCATGCCAAAAGGGCATTTTCCCCGGCTCGCCCGGCGCCGGAATCACCACCACCCGATCGCGAGTGATGTCCTGAATCCGCCAGGTGCTGGCGCCCAGAATGATGGTGTCGCCCGTGCGGCTCTCGAACACCATCTCCTCGTCCAGCTCGCCCACGCGTGCGCCCTTGGTGGCATCCGCCAAAAAAACGCCGTAAAGGCCGCGATCCGGAATCGTCCCGCCGTTGATCACCGCGACCCGGCGCGCGCCTTGGCGGCTGGTCAAGCGGTGTGCGATGCGGTCCCACGTCAACCGTGGACGCAGCTCCGCAAATTCATCCGACGGATATCGTCCCGAAAGCATGTCCAGCACGCCCTCGAATACCGTGCGGGTCAACGAAGCGTACGGCGCCGCCCCGCGCACTACGTCGAAGAGCGACTGTACCTCCCAATCTTCCAGCCCGACCATAGCCACAATTTGCTGCGACAACACGTCCAGCGGATTTCGCGGATAGCGCACCGATTCGATTTGCCCGGCATTCATGGCCTGGGTGATTGCCGCGCAGGCCACCAGATCCGCGCGATACTTCGGAAAAATCACCGCGTTGCTCACCGCGCCGACGTGATGGCTGGCGCGCCCCACGCGCTGCATTCCCGTCGCAACAGATGGCGGCGACTCGATCTGGATCACCAAATCGATCGCACCCATGTCGATTCCCAGTTCCAGAGAAGAAGTCGCCACCAGCCCGCGCAGTGTCCCCAGCTTCAGGCGGTCCTCGATTTCCTTGCGCTGCTCCACCGCCACGCTGCCATGGTGCGCGCGCACCAGAATTTCGCCGGCCAGCTCATTGATCGCGCCCGAGATGCGCTCTGCCAGCCTCCGATTGTTCACGAAAATCAGCGTCGAGCGATGCGCGCGAATCAGCTCTAGCAATTTGGGATGGATGGCACTCCAAATCGAATGCCGCGCCGGACCTTGCGACGCCGCGCCACTCGGCAGCGTATCCACTTCGTCCAGCCGCGCCATGTCTTCCACCGGCACTTCCACCCGCAGATCGAGCTTCTTCGGTTCGCTAGCGTCGACGATGATCACCGGCCGAGATGCCGGAGCAATGTGTGTGGCCTCAACGTCCGCAATTATTTCCTCCGAATCCGTTCCATCCACGGAAGGTTCCGGATTGTTTGCCGCCGCCCGCGCAGGTTCGGTGGTCACCGCACCGGCCAGATATCGCGCCACTTCCTCCAGCGGCCGCTGCGTCGCGGAAAGCCCGATGCGCTGCAACCGCCGGCCGCACAAATGTTCGAGCCGCTCTAGCGAAAGCGCCAGATGCGAGCCGCGCTTGGTCGGCACCACCGCATGAATTTCGTCGACGATTACCGTTTCCACCGAACGCAGCGCGTCCCGCACGTTCGAGGTCAGCATGAGATACAACGACTCGGGAGTGGTGATCAGTATGTCGGCAGGATGCCGCGCGAACCGTCCGCGCTCTCGCGCCGGGGTGTCGCCGGTGCGCACGTGAATCGTGGGCTCGCGATAAGCGACGCCCAACCGTTGCGCCGCCTGCGCAATCCCTACGAGCGGCGCGCGAAGGTTCCGATCAACGTCCACCGCCAGCGCCTTGATCGGCGATATATAGATGACCCGGCAGCGCTCCGCCTCCTCGGGCGGCCGCGCAAACATCAGGCGGTCGATGCACCACAAAAATGCCGCCAGAGTTTTCCCGCTGCCGGTGGGAGCGAGGATCAACGTTGAATCGCCGCGTGCGATCGCCTGCCAACCCAGCACTTGCGGCCGGGTGGGCCCCGCGAAAACCGCCCCAAACCATTCGCGGACCGCGGGATGAAAAGGCGCGAGCGGTTCCGCTGTTGTCCGTGGTTCCGATGGAACCGACGACGCCGCTGCGAGATTTGGTTTCTTCTTGGCCATACGCAGGTCAAAACAAAAGGAAGTAAACGCAGAAAATTAGATGCACAAACAGCCTTTACCGCACCATCGACAGTTTAACTCCGCGACAACCACCCGAAGTCGCTGTGGCGCAGCCAATCTGCTAATGCAGAATCCAACTAGCAAACATCAACCAAAGAAACGCGCCACCCTTGCAGCTCTTCGGTAAAAGGAAACGTTAAACCGCCCCACTTTTTCGCGCCGCCAAGATTTCCCCGGCAGAAAATCCGAGCTCCGCAAGAGCCTCCTGGGTATGCTCGCCCAGTAAAGGCGGCGGCAGCCGATAACTAACCGGCGTCCCGGACATCCGCATGGGATTGGCAATACTCCGCGCCACCCCGATCCCCGGATGTTCGATCTCGACCACCACCCGCCGCGCCACCATCTGCGGATCGCCAAGCGCTTCCGGCACCGACCGAATCGGCCCTGCCGGAATCTCCGCCGCGCGAAATTTCTGAAGCCAATCCTCCGCCGGTCCTCCTAGCAGAATTTTCTCCAGCCGCGGAATCAACTCCGCGCGATTTTGTATCCGCAACTGATTGCTAGCAAACCGCGCATCGCGCCCAATCGTCTCCGCAACTTCCAACACCCCGCAAAAACGCCCCCACAGCGCTTCCGTTCCCACCGCCACCATGATGTGCCGCCCATCGCCGGTAGAAAACAATTGATACGGCACAATATTCGGATGCGCATTCCCCAGGCGCGACGGCTCGACGCCTGCATTCAGGAAGCTGCTTCCAACGCTGGTCAGCCAACTCACCTGTGAATCCAGCAACGACATATCCAGCATCTGCCCGCGCCCGGTCTTCGCGCGTGCCAACAGCGCCGCCAGAATTCCCATCGCGGAAAAAATTCCACAACTGATATCCGCGATCGGCACCGGATAGCGCACCGGCTCACCATCAGGCGCACCGGTAAAACTCATTAGCCCCGCTTCGCCCTGCGCCAGGATGTCGTACCCCGGACGCCCCGCATCCGGCCCATCCATCCCGTAGCCACTAATCGCGCAATAAATGAGGCGCGGATTCGCTTTCGCCAAGCCCGCGTAGTCCAGCCCGCGTTTGGTCACCGATTCTTGCCCCGGCTGGTTGTGCAGAAAGACGTCGGCGCGCCCAATCAGCCGCCGCAAAATCTCCAGGCCTTGCGGAGAATTTATGTCCAGAGTGAGCGAACGTTTGTTGCGGTTAGCCGAGAGGAAATATGTCGATTCGGTTCCAGCAAAAGGTGGTCCCCACGCCCGCGACTGGTCGCCAGTGCCGCGGCGTTCCACCTTGATCACATCTGCGCCCAGATCGCCGAGCAGCATCGCCGCATACGGCCCGGCCATTGCTTCCGTCCACTCGACGACGCGGACGCCATCCAGCACCTGCATGGCGTGGGTGTCCACGTTGCGTCTTCTTTCCGGGAAAATGAACGACCGAGGCCCGCGCGCGCATTTTTGATTGCGCGGCGACCACGGAAAGACTACTTAGCCCATGGTAGTGGTGTGTTCCGGCTGGATCTTATATATCACCCGGACTTCGCCCGGTTGCCGGTACGGATACTTGTCCACGCCCATATATTTCTTGGCCATCTTGTCGATATGCGCGTCGGCGCCCTGCTCGGTGATTTCCACCACGCGCCCGCGCACCTCGAGATAGCGGTATGGATTATCCGGATCGAACACTGCAACCGCCACGCGCGGATCGCGCCGCACGTTGCGATCTTTCTGCCGCCCCTTGGCTGAATTGACGATCACGTTTTTGCCGTCGTAATCGATCCATACCGGCGTCACTTGTGGCTGTCCGTCCGGCATCAGCGTCCCGAAATTTCCAAACGCCTTCTTGCTGAAAAGGTCTTCGTATTTCTTCGGAATTTCCGCACTCATCATTGTCTTCTCCCTCTCGCCAGCCATTGCGACCGGGCCATGCGCCCACCATGCATCAATATACCACGCCCACTTCTGATCCTATTGGACTCATCCAAATTTTGGAATCATCCTATAGTTTTTCGCAGCACCGCGCAGAAGGATATTTCTGGGAAACTCCTCCCTGATAGTTGTACAGTCGCTAAGCAACCGCGGCGGTGCGAAGGCTGACCTCATTCGGAAGGCTAAGCGATGACAAAAGTCGAAGCAGTTATCCAGACCTCCAAACTCGACTCGGTGAAGGACGCCCTGCACGAAATCGGCGTCGAAGGCATGACCGTCCTCGAAGCGCGTGGCCACGGCCGCCAAAAGGGCCACACCGAATTTTATCGAGGCCGCGAATACACCGTCGACCTCATCCCCAAGATCAAGCTCGAGATGGTTCTACCCGATGAGCGCGTCGAAGCCGCGGTCCAGGCCATAGTCTCCGCCGCGCGCACCGGCAAAATCGGCGACGGCAAGATTTTCTTAACCAAAGTGGACGATGCCATCCGCATTCGCAACGATGAGCGCGGCGACATCGCCTTATAGCCGTGCGTTGCCGTTGTTGCTGTTGGTGTTTAGCGCCCGGCGCTAACGGTATAATCGCACATGGACTCTCAGGCCTCCCTGAGCGCGGATCTCCGGCAGCTCTACACCACCGAAACCGCGCGCATCCACGATGAATTCACGGTGAACGGGGACGGCCGCGCCGCGGTACTCGCGCGGACCGCGCTAATCGATTCCATCGCCATCCGCCTGTGGCAGGAATTGGTCTCCCCGGACGTCGATGGCCCGATAAATTTCGCGCTGATAGCGCTGGGTGGTTACGGCCGCCGCTGGCTTTTCCCGTACTCCGACGTCGACCTGCTCTTCCTCCACAACGGCAAGGACGCTGACGAAGAGAAACTGAGGCCGGTGATCCAGCGCCTCTCGCAAGAATTCTGGGATCTACGCCTCAAACTCAGTCCCGCCACGCGCACCCTTTCCGAATGCGATCGCTTCGAACCGCATAACGTTGAATTCGCGATCTCCCTGCTGGATTGCCGCCGCCTCTGCGGGGACGCCAAACTCTTCGGACGCCTGCACGACAATCTGATCCCCAAACTAGTGGCCCGCGAATCGCAGCACATCGTCAAAAACCTGGTGGACCTCACCCGCGTTCGCCACGCCAAATTCGACGGCACCGTATTTCATCTCGAGCCCAACGTCAAAGACGGCCCCGGAGGCTTGCGCGATTACAACGTGGCCGGTTGGCTCTCGCTGCTGGCGGTAATCGATAAACTGCGCGCCTGGCCCGATCGCGGCGCTTTACTCCCGGTGGCCGCCCGCGACCGCATGGAAGCTGCGCTCGATTTTCTGATGTCGGTTCGCTGCTTCCTGCATCTCCGCCACCAACGCGACGACAATACTCTCACCTGGTCTGCCCAAGAAGATGCCGCCGTCCGCAAAATCGGCACGCCCGATGGGGAGATCGAAACTGTGGAAGACTGGATGCGCATTTACTACGGCCACGCGCGCCTGATTCACCGCGTGTGCGCCCAGCTTCTCGAGGAAATTCCCACCAGCTGGCCGTCGCTTCCTCGCCAGTTTGAGAAAATTCGCGCCCGGCTGTCCAACGCTGAGTTTTCCGCCGTCGATGGGTTGCTCTCCCTGCGCCAGCCCTCCGGGATTCGCGATCCCGAAATGCTGCTGCGTGCGTTTCTCTTTCTCGCCCAGCACGGACTGAAATTCAGCACCGCCACCGAATACCAGATCGAGCGAGCCCTGCCCTCGGTGGCGGCGCTCCCTCCGCGCGGAGCCGAATTGTGGCGCTTCCTGCAGGTGATGTTCCTCGAACCCTATGCCGCCGACGCCCTGCGCGCCATGCAGGCCCTCCGCGTTCTCACCTTGTTTCTTCCGGAGCTCCGCGGCATCGAGGCGCTGGTGGTCCGCGATTATTCCCACCGCTTCACCGTCGACGAGCACACCTTCACCGCCATCGAGAATCTTCACCGCCTCAATCAATCTCCTTCGAAATGGGACCAGCGCTACTCCGCGTTGCTCGATGAGCTCGAACGCCCAGAGCTCTTGTATCTCGCCATTCTGTTGCATGACACCGGCAAGGGCGCCGGGAATCAGGACCACGTGGCCGCCAGCGTGGACATCGCTGAAGAATGCCTGGCGCGGCTGGATCTCGATCCTCCCGACCGCGAGATCGTGCTGTTCCTGATCCGCCGCCATATGGAGATGTCCGCGGCGCTGCGCCGCGATATTTTCGAGCCCGAAACCATTCGGGTGTTCGCCGAAAAGGTGGAAACGCAGGAACGCCTGAAGATGCTCTGCTTGCTCACCCACGCCGACGTCAAGGCGGTGAACCCCGAAGCGCTCACCCCATGGAAGGCCGAAAATATCTGGCAAATCTACATTGCCACCGCGAACTATCTCAACCGCACCGCCGACGAGCGCGTGCACGTCGAAGCCGGAGGCGAAAATCTGGCACAGCTTCGCAACCTCGCGCCCCGGGCGGGAATGAAACTCAAGGGATACTTGGAGGGTATGCCGCTGCGCTACCTGCGCACCCATTCCGCGGAGGAAGTGCTCGCCCACGTGGCCATGGCCGACAACTTCAAGCAGGATCCGGTCCAGCTCAATCTGCGCCGCGGACGAAATTGGTATGAGCTCACCTTGGTTACGAGCGACCGGCCCTTACTCTTTGCCACCATGGCTGGAGCGCTCGCCGCCTGGGGCATGAACATCGTCAAGGCCGGGGCTTTCTCAAATCAGGCAGGAACGGTGGTCGACACCTTTTACTTCACCGATCGCTTTCGCACACTCGAGCTCAACCTCCCGGAATGGGAGCGCTTCAAACGCAGCGTCAGCGACGTCCTAACCGGCAACGCCAATCTCGATCGCATGCTCGCCGAGCGCGTCCGCGCCGAAAAAAAGAATCCCGCCAAAGTCCGCGTGGCCACCAAAATCGGTTTCGACGATACTTGCTCTCCCCACAGCACCTTGATCGAAGTGATCGCCCAGGACCGCCCGGGTCTCCTCCATCGCATCGCCTCCCGCTTCGCTGGCGCCGCTTGCAACATCGAAATCGCGCTGATCGATACCGAAGGCCAGATGGCCATCGACGTCTTCTACCTCACCTCCGCCGGCGCCAAGCTAACCCCCGACCAACAATCCCACCTGCGCAACATCCTCCAAGAAGATTTGAGCAAGGATTAGCTCAAGGTTTGAGTGCTTTGACGGTGATATGCGTACCCCACATCTTCCACGTTTTTGGGTATGGGGCGACCGACACCTCAGCGGCGTTGGCCAGATGGAGAAGGGGCGTTCGCACTTCTGCGGACGAACTCAGTGCGTTTGACTCTTGCGGAACTACTTCTTATGCGTGGAGAGCTACTTCTTAATGCGGGTCAGTCTCCGCATCACCGCCGGAGTGGCCATCAGTACCGAAACTCCTAGTGCCATTATAAAAAGCGCCAAAATTTTCTGCAGCATGCCGAACTCTCCTCGCCTGCGGGATAGCAAGTTTTGCCACATGAACCGAAAGGCATAATGCACTTGGGCGGCCATGCCCGGGCATATAGTTCGAGGCACGCTCGCGCGGAAATCGCTGAAGCGAGGGTACTTAGAAAAATGGGCAAGCTCTCGGCGTGAGCATGTTAGAAAATGTTTTACACCGGCCGGAACATCTGTTCACAATGTGGGAGTATCGGTGCCTACCCATGGGTTCTGAGAAAGGGCGATTTGACTTACGGTTCTACGGTTTGCAGGGCGGTCGGTTTTTGCCAAAAACGGCTACAGGTGGCTTCCCGACAGGCCGAAGCACAGCAACCCGAGCACAGTCAGCGTGATCGCCACGTACACCCAATCCCTCTGCATCCCGAATGCGATTACCGAGAACACCACCCGCGCCACCGGAGTGGCGATCAACATCAACAATCCGAATTGAATGAGCCCGTTCGAGTTCCACGCCAAAGCCTGCTCGACGATCCCGGGCACGTTGGTCAGCTCCTTCGGTTCACCGATGAATACCTGGTAGCGCGGCGCCTCATGCCCATGGCGCGCTAGGTAAGCTCCTCCGCTTACCAGGACCACCATGGCTGCTGCCGAGACCCCGATCCGCAGTAGGTTTCCCATGAAATTGTCCACACGCTCGTCCGCCCATCCAGCCATGTTCAGATCCTCCCTTTCAGCCCATTGAAAATCATCTCTACCCCCAGTAGCGCAACCACGATGCTGAAGATCAATCGCAGCGTGCGCACCTGGGCTCCGGCCAGCACGCGTGCCCCGGCGAGCGACCCAGCGAGCACACCCAACATCACCGGCATGGCCAGTGCCGGATCGATGTACCCGCGGTTCAGGTAAATGCCGGCGCTGGCCGCCGCGGTCACCCCGATCATGAAATTGCTGGTGGTGGTCGATACTTTGAACGGCAGCTTCATCGCCTTGTCCATCGCCAGCACTTTCACCGCTCCCGATCCAATTCCCAGCAAGCCGGAAAGCATCCCTGCCACGTACATCACGCCAAATCCCAGCGGCACGCCCTGCACCTCGTAATGCTGTAATCCGTTGGCGGTTGGGAACGTGCCGCCCAGCCGTAGCAGTTTAGCCAGCCGGTCCGGCTGGTGCGCCACCATCGAGTCGTGTTCCTGCCGCCACGAAAGATAAGCCGAATACATCAGTACCACGCCGAAAATCACCGCGATCACGCGCAGCGGCAGCCGCAAGGCGATTGCCGTGCCGGTAATCGCCCCAATCGTGGTAGCAATCTCCAAAAACATTCCCACCCGGATATTCGAATAGCCTTCCTTAACGTAAGCTGCGGCCGCACCCGAAGAAGTAGCGATCACCGAAACCAGCGAAGCCCCGATCGCATATCGAATATCAATCCCAAACGCCAGCGTCAGCATAGGCACAATCACCACGCCGCCGCCCAATCCCGTGAGCGCGCCCAAAAATCCAGCCAGCACCGATCCCACCGCAATGACCAGCGAAAGCTCAAGCGTATTCATTCAGCAGCCTCATCACAAATGCAGTCGCAACCCAGCCAAGCTAGCACGGGTGGGCGCAGTTGAATTTTATTTTCAGAGCGGGCCTCTCCGCGAACCGCCGCTCACCCATAACCCGATGCTTGGCAACGCCGGAGCCCGTATCAAGTTGAACCCCGCGCGCGAGCGGTGATAGCCTCGGACAAAACTGAGTCCGCGCACGCGAGGGTGCGCCCCTTTTCCTAACGTGCCACAGCCGCAACAAACACCGGAGCAGGCCAGCAGCGTCGAATCGCAAAGCATTCTGATCATTCGCACGTTGCTGCTCGAGCTGGGCAGCGCGTCCGCGCTGCAAGAACTCGAACGCAATGGTTCCAGCGTGCATCTTGAACGCGATCTCGGCTTGGGCAGCCTCGAGCGCGTGGAACTGATGGTCCGGCTCGACGCCGCATTCTCCGTGCGTCTCCCGGATGCGGTAGTCGGTGAGTCCGAGACGGTACGCGAATTGGTCGCCGCGGTCATCGATGCGCAGTCCACGCGCCAGCCCGCCCCGGTATCCCTACCGGCTGAGAATCCACAGCCCGGAGCCGCTGCAAACACGAATGCAGCTTCGCCGGCCGGCTACGCGCCCGGCGCTCAACCCCGCTCGTCGTTCGATCCCGCAACCGCGGAAACCCTGATCGAAATCCTTCGCGAGCGGGCCCGCGCCGAGCCCGATCGCGTTCACATCCATCTCTACGAAGAAGAACTCGTTCGCCCGATCACCTATGGCGAGCTCTTCGCGCGGGCCTCGAACGTCGCCGCGTCGCTGCGCCGCCGCGGCCTCGCCCCGGGCCGTTCGGTGGCCATGATGCTGCCCACCTCGGCAGAGTTTTTTTTCGTATTCGCCGGGATTCTGCTGGCCGGCGGAGTTCCCGTGCCCATTTATCCGCCGGTGCGCTCCGACCGCATCGCGGAGTACGCCGCTCGCCAAGCCGGCATCTTGCGCAATGCCGAATCGCAATTTTTGGTCACCTTCCGCGAAGCCCACTCCATCGCCCTGCTGATGGAACCGCAGGTTCCGTCGCTGCGGGAAGTGGTTCCGGCGGCAAAACTGGTAGACGCACAGGGTCCGCACTTGCCGCCGGAATCCGAGCGCCGTCCCGCGGCAACATTCGGCAGACGCTCGTCCTCCGACGTTGCGTTCCTGCAATACACTTCGGGATCCACCGGCGATCCCAAGGGCGTGGTTCTCACTCACGCGAATTTACTGGCCAATATTCGCGCCATCGTCGCGAGCGTCAAGCTCACCTCCGCGGACGTCGCGGTGAGCTGGCTGCCGCTCTACCACGATATGGGCCTCATCGGTGCCTGGTTCACTCCGCTCTACGTTGGCATCCCGCTGGTGGTGATGTCGCCCCTGGCATTTCTAAGCCGCCCGGAGCGCTGGCTGTGGGCGGTGGCGCGTCACCGCGGCACGCTTACACCGGCGCCCAATTTTGCCTACGAACTTTGCGTAAAGCGCATCGCCGATAGCGATATCGAAGGCCTCGATCTCAGTTCGATTCGCGCCATGCTCAACGGCGCCGAGCCGGTTCGTCCGGAAACGCTGGAACGATTCGCCACGCGCTTCGGCCCCTACGGGCTCCGCCGCGAGATGCTGATGCCGGTGTATGGTCTGGCGGAAAATTCCCTGGCGATTTCCGCACCGCGCGTCGGTGCGGGATACAAAGTCGATCGTATCGACCGTTCGGCATTCGAACGCGAGGGCCGCGCGGTTCCGGTCACCGCAGGTTCTCCCGCGCTCGAATTCGTTTCGGCCGGCTCACCCCTGCCCGGCGTCGAAGTGCGCATCGTGGACCCGCGCGGTGGCGCGGTTTCCGAGCGCGTCGAAGGCCGGTTGTGGTTTCGCAGCGCATCGGCCACCAGCGGCTACTACAACAATCCCCAAGCCACCGCGGCGCTGATGCGCGGGGATTCGTTCCTCGATTCGGGCGATCGCGCCTATCTCGCCGCGTCCGAAATCTACGTCACCGGCCGCGCCAAGGACGTGATCATCAAAGGCGGCCGCAATATTTTTCCGCACGAAGTGGAAGAAGTGGCCGGCCACATTCCGGGCGTGCGCACCGGGTGCGTAGTGGCGTTCGGTCTACCGGATCCCGCAACCGGGACCGAAAAACTGGTCGTGGCCGCCGAAATTCGCAACGTGGCGGACTCCGTGCGCATCTCGGGCGACATCACCCGCGCGGTCAGCGACGCCATCGGAGTTCCTCCCGACCGAATCGAACTCTTGCCTCCGCATTCCATACCCAAAACTTCCAGCGGCAAGTTGCGTCGCTCCGACACCCGGCGGCTATTTATGGACGCCAAGCTTGGCAAAAAGACCCAGCCGGTGTGGATTCAGGTGGGAAAGCTGGCCGTGCGTGGGGCGCTGCCACGAATTTCTGCCTGGTTGCGAAAAGGCTTTGCCCGCGCGGCGGAAGTTGTCTGGGGCGTATACGCACTATCGGCGATCGCGGCGCTATTCGTGGTGCTATGGACCTGTCTGCTGGTGACGCCGTCTCGCCAGGCCGCCGCGCGCATCATCCATACCTTCGCGGGGTGGATGCTTTGGTGGGCCGGCGTTCGAGTTGCGCTCAAGGGCGGCGACCTGCTGCGCGAAATAAATACTTACGGCCCGTGGATCTTTGCGCCCAATCATTCCAGCCACCTCGATATTTTGGTGACCATGGCGTACGTGCCCGCCGGCGCCCACTTTGTGGCGAAGGGCGAGGTGGCCACGTGGCCCATTATCGGGACGATTTTGCGCCGCGGCGGTCACCTGGCATTCGACCGCCAGGATCCGCGGGCCCGCCTGCAGCAATCGGAGGTGGTCGAAAACGCGCTGCGCCACGGCGAATCCGTGGTGATCTTTCCGGAAGGCACTTTCACCGAGGCGGCCGGCATTCGTCCATTTCAGTTAGGAGCATTCAAATCCGCAGTTGCCACGGGCAGGCCGGTCTGTCCGGTTGCGGTCCGCGGCGCGCGCGAAATTCTCCGCGATAAAACCTACCTGCCGCGTTTTGGGAAAGTTTCGAT